>Ga0256840_1000738_pt1 | contig 32789 bp, 44 predicted proteins | sample 355202metaG_FD_185969 | JGI IMG/M metagenome (GOLD analysis project Ga0256840, IMG submission 185969) | Hydrothermal vent microbial communities from Mid Atlantic Ridge, Atlantic Ocean - 355-202 | ecosystem: Environmental > Aquatic > Marine > Hydrothermal vents | place: Atlantic Ocean: Mid...
TCAAGCTTATGCACGCATGAAAGTAAAAAAGTGGCCAAATAAACGATGCGTGAGGTGGCCAAGTGTTAATGCGCGCACTGGCCAAGTAGTAACGCGCGGGGTGGCCAAATGTAATGCGTACCTACATACAGAAAGTCGAGAGTATGGAAAAAAAGTTTTAGCTAACTATGTAATGTATAAAAAAATTCTTAATGAAGAAATTTCTATTATTGATCTTTTTGATAGTTTAAAAGAGCCGAAAAAGACTGATCGCTTTCGAGTTTCAAACTAAGGGACTTTCCTTCTTTGTCGAATGATACTAAATAATATCTATTCCATTTATTTTTTGAACCACTAAGTTTATAAAATCTATTGTTACTATCTAATTCTTTTAATTTAAGTGGCTGTTTATCGTTCAATAGAATACTTAATGTGTTATTGTTTTGAGTATTTGGATTAGATATAGTTTTGGCATTTTTGAGATAAATATAAACGAAGAAGTATTCATTTCCATTATATGTATTAGGATACACTTTGTTGAGATATATTGCATTAAAAGCACCTATAATTTTTGTGTTTTTAACAATCTTTGTTCTTTTGAGAGAGGTAGCACTTAATTCTTGATTTGAATCCATTGAAAAATCAGAAAAAGCATTTTTGTGAGAACAGGAGTTAAGAAATAATACCAATAATAAAGTCATAAAAAAATTCATAGTGAAATTATAACTTATTAAACAACTTTTTAAGTGAGTATTTTGTATAATCTCATAAAAGTTACAGGGTAGGAAAGCAAGGTAGAATGAAAAAAAGATTAGCGATTGCGTTTACGGGACCATCAAATAGTGGTAAAACTACTCTAATACTTAAAGTTGCAAGAAAACTCATCCATGAGAAAAACTTTGAAGTAGCTATCATTAAACATGATCCAGGAGATAAAGCAAGATTTGATGTTGCAGGCAAAGATAGTTATAAGTTCAGTGATACTGGAGCAGAGGTTATTGTCACCTCTCCTACTCGCACAACATATTTTTCTCAACGCCAAAAAGAGCTAGATGAGATGATAAGACTTTTAAATGATTTTGATATTGTACTCGTTGAAGGTCTTAAAAATTTACCGCTACCTCGTATAGGAATTTTTCGAAATGAATTAGATAGTGAGTATTTTAATTACATGAATGCTTTAGCTATAGATGAGAGTATAGATGTGTCAAAATATAGTTTGCCAGCAAATATAGACATACTAAATCTCAATGATTGCGAAAGTGTAATTGCATGGATACTTAAAAATGCCAAAGAAGTTTAAGGATAAATAATGACTGATATATTTGAAGCGATACAAAAAACTGCTAAAAGAATTAAAAATGCGATAGATGTTAAAGATTTTGGCTACTCATCACAAGAGAATAGCTCTGGAGAAACACAACTGCAGCTAGATATAAAATGTGACATGATTATAGAAGAAGAATTTTCTCGTGTGTCTTCCATACACACTATTGCTAGCGAAGAGAAAGAAAATGAGATGCTACTTAATGAAAGTGGTAAATATTTTATTGCTTATGATCCACTTGATGGCTCCTCTCTCGTAGATGTGAACCTTAGTGTTGGCTCTATTTTTGGAATTTATGATGGTGCTTTTGGCGCTGAATATATGGTGGCTTCTTGCTATGTTGTCTTTGGACCAAGAGTAGAGATGGTGTTTGCTCATAACAAAACAAAAATGCACTTACTTCAAAATGGTGAATTTGAATTTGTTAAAGAAATTCGCTTAAACGAAAAAGGAAATCTAAATGCTCCAGGAGGGACTCAGCAAAATTGGCCTTCATATCACAAGGAGATGGTAGAGAGTTTCTTTTCCGAGGGTTATAGATTAAGATACTCGGGAGGAATGGTGCCAGATTTGCATCAACTGCTTTTAAAAGGTGGTGGACTATTTTCTTATCCTGCCACTAGCGATAAGCCAGATGGTAAGCTTCGTAAACTTTTTGAAGTTTTTCCATTTGCTTTTGCATATATCAAGGCCGGCGGCGAAGCTATTGATGGCAAAGCTGATTTATTGAGTCTTGGATGTAAGCATATCCATGATACATCACCATGTTTCTTTGGCTCTAAATATGAAATTGAAAGAGTAAAAGAAGTTTATGCAAATAACTAATGAAATTGAGCTAGATAAGTTCGAGATTCATCTAGATGCAATGATAAAAAAGCTTCAAGTATGTCAAGACGAAAAACAATTAAAAACTTGCAGTGATTGCGAGGCATATCTGTCCTGCGAACTAAGAGAAGATTATGTTAAATCTGTTTACAATTCCATGTCTAAAGGTGATACAGGTGGGTTCGAGTTTTGATTGTTGCGATTCATCGCTTTTTATAATACTAAATAAAGGATTTTTTTGAGTAAATATATAACTACCCCCATCTACTATGTTAATGGAGAAGCACATATTGGACATGCGTATACAACATTTATAGCTGATACGATAGCTAGGTATGAAAGATTAAAAGGAGAGCGAACTTATTTTCTTACAGGTACAGATGAGCATGGTCAAAAAATTGAAGAATCAGCGCAAAAAAATAATAAACCTACGCAAGAATTTGCAAATGAGATTAGTGCTACCTTTAAAAGTCTTTGGGATGAATTTGATATCGGCTACGATAAATTTATCCGCACAACCGATGAAGATCACAAAATAGGTGTTCAAAAAGCTTTTGAAACAATGTATGCAAAGGGTGATATATATAAAGATTTTTATGAAGGACATTATTGTGTAAGTTGTGAAACTTTTTTCCCTGAAACTCAACTTATAGATGGTGAGTTTTGTCCAGATTGTGGAAGAACTACTAACGTTGTGAAAGAAGAAAGTTATTTTTTTAGGCTCTCCAAATACGAAGATAAACTTTTAGCTTATTATGAAGATCATCCCGACTTTGTTCTTCCTCGCTCACGTATTAACGAAGTGAAGAATTTTGTTAAAGGTGGATTGCGTGATCTTTCTGTTACTAGAACATCTTTTACTTGGGGTGTAAAGATGCCAAAATCATTCGATGACGACAAGCATGTTATGTATGTATGGCTTGACGCCTTACTTAATTACATTACTGCGCTAGGGTATGGAAAAGATGAGGCTAATATGGACTATTGGCCAGCATCTATACAACTTGTAGGTAAAGATATATTGCGTTTTCATGCTATCTATTGGCCAGCATTTTTAATGAGTCTTGAGCTTCCATTACCGAAGCACATTGGTGCACATGGTTGGTGGACCAGGGATGGTGAAAAGATGAGTAAATCAAAAGGAAATGTGATAGCTCCAAAAGAAGTCGCTGATGCTTATGGTGCTGAAAATTTAAGATATTTTATGCTTAGAGAGGTTCCTTTTGGTCAGGATGGTGACTTTTCACAACGTGCATTTATCGACAGAATTAATTCGGAACTCAGCAATGATTTAGGTAACCTACTAAATCGCATTATAGGCATGAGTGGAAAATACTCCGAGTTTAATATAAATAGTGTTGATGTATTAAAGTATCATAAAAAAGAGTTAACAAAAATGAATGAAGTGCTAGATTCTCTTGATGTTCTCATGGAAAATCTACAGACTCATCGCTACTTAGAAGAGCTTTGGAAGCTTTTTGCTATAGGAAATAAGGCTATAGAAGAACATGCTCCGTGGGTTAAGATGAAAGAAAACAAAAAAGATGAGGCTTTAGCTACGGTTGCGTTAATTGCAAATATACTAGCACGTGCATCAGTAATGCTTCATCCCGTTATGCCTAACACAACAAATACAATAGCAGATGCTTTAAATTTTGAAATAAATAACAATAGCTATAAAAAGTTTATTTTAGATAAAAACATGCTGGAACCTTTTGTTATCAAAAAAGTTCCACCACTTTTCCCTCGCGTTGAGGAACTTTTAATACCCGAAGCTCCTAGAGCAGAACCAAACAGTTTAAAAGACACTCCAAAAGAAAATAAACAGGTTTTAGCAGAAGAAGATAACCTTATAGAAATAGGTCAATTTTTTGAAACATCTTTACAGGTAGGAACTATCGTAGAAGCCCTAGAAGTTCCAAAAAGTAAAAAGCTGCTTAAGCTACAAGTTGATTTAGGTGAAGAAAATGTAAAACAAATTGTAGCAGGGATTAAAGAATTTTATACGACTGAGGATTTACTAGGGACTCAGGCTTGTGTAGTAGCAAACCTTAAGCCTGCAAAATTAATGGGAATGTTAAGTGAAGGTATGCTTTTAGCTGCAAAAGATGAAGATGGACTATGTTTAGTGAGACCGGAAAAATTCAAAAAACCCGGAACGCCTATTGGATGAGACTTGAGAATCTTTTAGCTCTAACAGGAGCAAAACTTGTCAACAATCCTTGCGTTAATAATTTTGAAGGTATTATTTTTGATGCTAATAAAATTAAACGAGGCGACCTTTATGTTGCCTATGATATCGCCGAAGTAAATATAGCTGTACAGAATGGTGCTTACGGAATCCTTTATGATACTCAGCTCAGCGTTACAGATGAAGAAATAGCGTGGATAAAGGTTCTAGATGTTGATTTAGCTCTTGAAAAGCTTCTTAGGTTTAAATTGATAGAAAATGACACTATTGCATATGAGTGTGATGAAATAGTTTTAAAACTAGCATTGCAGATAAATACAAACAAGAACTTTTTGGTTGTAAATGAAAAAAGCATAAGGACTTTTAGACAGTTGTGGAATATTGAGCCCAGAACGATAATATTGTTTTGTCCTGCTCTTTATAAAGCCAATGTCTTTGCATATATTAAAAAAATCTATACAGATTCAAAAAAGCATATAGATATTATAGAGCAAACCCTGTTTGAAACTTCATTTATATACAATAATAAATATTATGAAAGGCAGTTGATTTCGCCTTTTTTTATTCCCTATCTTGAGACATTATTTCATCTATATGATACCCTTAATATTAATTTTAAATTGAATAAATTTACTTCTATAGATAATTTTGAAGCTATTTTTACAAATAAAAACTTAGAAATAAAAGATTTTGGAGCAAGTGATAAGGTGCTTATTTTTGAAAAAAATAGTTCTTTGATAGATAAAGAGATAAGCTTCTTACAAAAAAATGCTTCTTGGGCAAATATCATATACTTAGTGCCCAACTCCGTGCATTTACAAAATAACACTAATGCTTTTTCATATACAAAAGAGAAAGATATTATGGATATATTAAAACGTGAAAAATTTCATTTTGCCCTGGTTGTTGGTGTGGATAAATCAATATTAAATACGCAAATCCAAACCCAAGAACAACTTTTGTTTGATATATAAGGACTCAAAATATGAATCGTAGAAATTTTTTAAAAGCTAGCGCATTGGTCAGTGGAGCAAGCTTGACATTTGTTGGTTGTAATGAATCCAATAGACAGGCTATAGACTATACTAAACATCCTTCTCAAGATTTAAGTACACATGATGTTAAGCGTATAAATATTAATAAAAATAAAAAAACTATTATAAAGCTTGCTACAAGTTGGCCTGCTCATTTTCCAATAATGGGGACCGGAGTAGAGAAATTTGCTTCAAGAATAAAAGCAGTAAGTGGTGGGTCTTTAGAAGTAAAAATTTATCCAAAAAATGTTCTTATACCTGCATTAGCTGTTTTTGATGCAGCATCAAGTGGACAAATAGATGCTTTTCATTCTGGACCATATTATTGGAAAGGAAAAAACTCTGCATTTTCACTCTACAGTGGTTTTCCGTTTGGTTTTACTGCTGAGGAAATTAACTCATGGATGCTTTTTGGTGGTGGATATGATCTTTGGCGAGAACAATATGCTAAGTATAATCTCTATCCTTTCATGGGAGGAAACACAAACATACAGATGGGTGGGTGGTTTAGAAAACCTATCAATTCCCTTGAAGATATGCATGGCTTAAAGATGCGTATTCCCGGTCTTGGGGGAGAAGTATTTTCGAAGTTAGGGGTTAACCCTATTTTACTTCCTGCTGGCGAGATATACACATCACTAGAACGGGGAGTTATCGATGCAACAGAATGGGTAGGGCCTGCTCTTGATATAAAAATGGGATTTTATAAGGTTGCACCTTATTATTATTCAGGTTGGCACGAACCTGGTTCAATTTTAGAGCTTACTTTTAACAAGCAGTCTTGGAAGAAGCTCTCAGATGAACACCAGATCATGGTAGAAATGGCTTCAAATGAGATGAATTCAAGTATGACATATGAATTTCACTCTAAAAACATATATGCCTTACAAAAACTTCAGGGGCTTGGAGTCAAGCTTCAAAGATATCCTGAAGATGTTATTGAAGCCGGAAAAATTGCACTTCAAGAAGTTTTGATGCAATTAAGTGAAAAAAATAAAGATTTTGATATTGTAAATAAGTCTATTGAAAAATATTTGAAATTATCTAAAGAATGGAGCGAGGCAAGCTTAACTCATTTTTTAAATATTAGATAAAAATTATACGAGATAAAGTTCTTTTGGCTTCCTCAGCATGAGGCAGATAGTTAAATACGAGCTGGTGGAATTCTTTTGAATGGTTCATGTGTACTAGATGTGCTAATTCATGAACTACTACATAGTCTATACAGATTTCCGGTGTTTTAATTAACTTTTTATTTAAGGTTATCCTTCCCTTATTTGTGCAACTGCCCCATCTGTTTTTCATTTTACGAAATTTTAATTCATCATAGTGGAGATTCATGGTTTTTGCAAAAAACTCCACCTTTTGTGTCAGGTATTCTTGTGATTGTATTGAATCAATATCATCAAGAGTAAGTATGATTGGTGGATTTGATTCTATATGATATATTTTTTTTCTTATCCATGATTCCCTATCGGTTAAAAGTGTATTGATGAATTTTGAGGAGACTTGAGGTGTCTTTAAGACTATATTTGCTTGTTTATCTATACTTATATAACTATTTTTTAATCTTGGATTGCATATGTGGGTAATAGATAAACCATTGTAAAAAATATTACTCGTACTCGATAACATCTCTAACACCAGCTTTTTTAAAACCATTTAATCTGAGTCTACAGCTGTCGCACACTCCACACGCTTTATCTTCATTTTTGTAACAACTCCACGTTAAATGCAAGGGGACATTGAGCTCAAGAGATTTTTGCACTATTTGAGATTTGCTCATATCGACCAATGGCATATCGATGGTTATATGTGTGCTTTCCTTTGTTCCTAGATTAATACTCTCCTGCATGCTTTGTATGTAGCTTTTTCTACAGTCAGGATAACCGCTACTGTCTTCCTCTACAACACCTATGCTTATAAGAGATGCTCCTTCTTTTTCTGCTAAAGCAGCTGCCATGCTTAAAAATATTCCATTTCTAAATGGAACATAAGTAATAGGGATACCCTCTTCTATTCCATTGGTTGGAATTTTTATACTTTTATCTGTAAGAGCTGAAGCACCAAGCTTTGAAAAAAAATCTAAATCAAGCTTGTACCTGCTATGTACATTTAGCGCATTGCATATATTATCGAAACACTCAAGTTCTTTTGTTTGCGTGATTTGATTATAATTAAAATGCACAGCTATAATATCATATTTGTTCTTTTTAGCCATATAAGCACTAAGAGTAGAGTCCATGCCACCACTCATTATGCAAACGGCTTTTTTACTATTTAAATTCATAATGAAATTTTAACATATATTTTTAATGTTAATTAAAAGAAAATAGCAATACAATAAAAGATAATAATTAAAAGGAACATATTATGGAAGTATCATCATCAAGTACACCAACAGTAGGTCTACCAGAATCAAAAAGTCCGCTACAAAAGTCCACAGAGATACCAGCTCAACAAGTAACAAAATTACTTGAGGGACTAGAGGAACAAACTAGACAGACTAATGCTCAAAAAACTGGCGTAGGAAACAGCATAAATTTAACTGCATAATCTACACAAATAGACCAATCTAGTCTATTTGTAAACTTCATTTGATATAATCATCCTTATGATTGACTTAATAAACAACACGTCTTTGCAAATAAATGAAGATATCTTAAATAATATACTTGGCTTTTTAACCACAAGGGATGTAGAATTACTTATCGTTAGTGAGGATGAAATTCGAAATATTAATTTACAACAGAGAAATATTGATAGATCTACAGATGTGTTAAGCTTTCCTCTTCAAGAGATGCATTATGCCCCATTAGGTAGTATAGTTATTTCTGAGCATCATATAAAAAAGAAAGCTAAAGAACTAAAACATACTCAGAGTGATGAATGCTCGCTTTTATTTATACATGGATTGCTTCATCTACTTGGTTTTGATCACGAAGTTGATGATGGTCAAATGAGAGACAAGGAAGAAATATTGATAAAAAAATTTAACTTACCAAATAGTTTGATAGTAAGGACACAGGGATAATCATGGACTTTATAATATTTATACTAGCAATGTCGGCACTTATATATGGGGCTGATTTTATCATAAAAGAGTCTGAAAGAATTGCTCTGCATTTTAATATTTCCCATTTTGTTATTGGTGCAACTTTAGTGGCTTTTGGCACATCTTTGCCAGAGATGGCTGCATCAATGATGGCAGCAAGTGCTGGTAAGAATGATATGGCAGTTGCTAATGTTATAGGTAGCGTTATATTTAATATTACCTTGGTTCTTGGAGTTGTTTTTTTAATCGCAAAACAAATGAATCCTAAGCGCGATTTATTCGCACAAGATAGTGCATGGGTAGTTATACCTGTTATCTTATTTTTCATAATGATTCAAGATGGTGAAATAGGAAGAGTAGATGGATTGTTGTATTTGCTTCTAATGGCTTCCTATATACTATTTTTATTTGCTGGTTCTAGAGAAGATCTTGAGGGTGAGATAGATCCCACTCTCACACAAGAAAAGTTTCAATGGGGTAAAACTATTCTGTTACTTGGCATTGGCTTTCTCTTTACTATTGGCGGGGCAAGTTTTGTTGTTGAAAGCGGAGCGAATATTGCTAGAACTTTTGGAGTAAGTGAATGGCTTATAGGAATATTTTTAATCTCCTTAGGCACATCCCTTCCGGAACTAGTAGTCTCTATTGTTGCTATAAAAAAAGGAAATGCCGAGATGAGCATTGGAAATATCATTGGTTCAAATGTCGCTAATTTTTCTATGGTTCTTGGAGCTGCTTCCCTTGTTAGTCCATTGAATATTGACTTAGCTGTTACGAAATTTGATATGGTTATAATGGTGAGCGCATCTCTTGCCTTGCTATTTATTCTGGCAAATAAACTTTACAACAAAACAGCTGCGATATTTTTACTTATTATCTTAGCTTTATTTATTCAAAACAGTTTTTAGCTATTTCTTTATATATTTTAATTCTAAGAGTTTGTCATAAATTCTAGAAACAATTTTTCCAGCAGCTGTCCCTCCGTGTCCCCCATGTTCAACCATAGCTAAAACCACGTATTGAGGATTGCGATATGGACCATAGGTGCTAAACCAAGCATGTGAGCGAGTATAATATTCCATCTCATGCTCTAGTTTACGACTCTTGATGTCTTGTAGAATTCCTACAACCTGAGCAGTACCAGTTTTCCCTGCTATTTTTACTTTAGAATCAATGTAGTGTGAAGCCGTTCCCTTAGGATAATTACAAACTTCATACATAGCCCTCTGAATAAGGGGAATTCTTTTTTTCTCTAAATCACTTAATACATCTTTAAAGATAGGCTTGATGACCTTGTCGCCAATCTTTTTTGTCACATAAGGTGTTGGAAGCTTTTTTGTAGCCATAAGTGCGGTAAATTGAGCAATTTGTATCGGTGTCGATAAAAAATCACCTTGACCAATAGAAGTATTTACTGTTTCCCCAATATACCATGTTCGGTTATATTTTCTACTTTTCCATTCGCGAGATGGTACAGTACCAATAAATTCATTTGGTAAATCAATTCCCGTTTTCTTGCCTAGGCCAAAACGCATAAGCCCATCACTCATTTTTTTTATGCCCACTTTTAAACTTCCTTTATAAAAGTAATCATCACAGCTTTCTCTTATCGCTTTTGTAATGCCTGTTTTATGGTGTCCACCTTTTCTCCAGCATCTAAATATTCTCTTTCCAAGAGGCATCTCTGCTGTACAGTAAACACTGGAATATGGCTTTAAATCCGTTGTTATATAAATTAACCCCAAACCTGTTTTAATAATAGAACCAGGGGGATATAGCCCGTGAGTTATCTTGTTTGTGAATGGCTTCTCCAGGGAGGTAGATAGTTTTTCCCACATCTTATGAGATACACCGGAAACAAAGGTGTTAAGAGAATACTCCGGAAAACTACTAGCCGAAAGTATCGCTCCGTCAACTCGCATAACGATTACAACGCCAGACTTTTTAGCAAACAATTTTGATATATACTGCTGAAGCTCCATGTCTATATTGAGAGTAAGCTTCCTATCTTCTTTCGCTCCTATGTATGAGAGTTCTTCAATTTGTTGATTATTTGCATTAACTTTAATTTTTTTCTCACCTGTTTCACCTTGTAAGTAAGTATTGTAATATTTTTCTATTCCACTTTTACCAACATAGCCAATCAGCTTCAAGACCTTGTCTTTTTTAACATCTTTTTCATTAGCACGAGACACATAGCCAATCATGTGTGCTGCCGTTGCTCCATAAGGATAATATCGCTTAGGTGCTGGTAGAATTTTAATATGCTCACGTAAATTTAACTGTGTATAGATTGGCATAATCTCTTGATAAGAAATAAAATCAACAATAGTTATAAAATCATGATTATAGTATGAGTCATATTTTTTATATTGCTTTATCATTTTTTTTGCACTAAGTTTTGGTAAAAGAGAAGTTAGCTTTTCTATCTCTGCATTAAAAATAGCAAGATTTTTTTTCTGTCTTAAATGGGGCTCTATCTGTATTTTAAACCCAAGCTTATTAATGGCTACTGGACGATGCTTAACATCTTCTATTTCTCCTCTGACCGGTGCTATCTTTTCTGTTTTTATAGTATTGTTGTGAGATAGTTTTTCATAATAGGTATTTGATTCTATGGCTAAAAAGAATACTCTTGAAATCAATGCTAGCCACATTAAGGCAAAAGAAATTAAAATAAATTTTATTTTCATAATATACTCACAACTAAAAATTCTATAATTATATAGTAAATAACATAATAATTAATACTTGGCATTGTAATTAAAAAAATACTACTAAGCATTAAACCAAAAAAATAAAATCCAACATATGCGAGGAGCACTATAGATATCTTAACGCAAGGAGAACAAGAGAAATTTTGCTCTAGTCTTGGCAATATGTATTTATATACTAAGGCAAAATAGATTACTGCACTAAAAAGATTGTAACCTTTTTCAGATTCAAATACTATAAGGCAAAAGATAACTAAAAAAGCATATAGTGAGTTGTCGTGCTTTAAAGCATTTATAAATAAGAAAAACAATACGCCAAGCAAAGGGGGTAGAAAAAGATATATGCTACTTAAGCTTTCATACAGTACAAAAAATACTACATATATGAAAGGGCTTAAAGATGTTTGATAAGAGAGACTTCGTTGCATATCGGAAAGTGTTTACATTTAATACAATCAGCCCAGATTTTGTGTTCTGGGAGGGACTCTTTTGAAATTTCTATAAAACCGAGACGTTCAAAAAAAGATTGTTTATACGTGAGTACAAGAACTTTTTGTAAACCTAAGGTGTCTGCTTCTTCTAGCGCAGCGCTCACTAGGCCTTCGCCTATTCTTCTTCCTCTAAGACTATCTTTAACTATTAAAGAACGTATTTCAGCAAGAGAGGGTGTGTGTATATGTAAAGCACAAAACCCAACAAGTTTGCCATCCATTAAGGCTAAGGTGTAAGAGCGTATATTTGTTGCTATTTCATCATCTGTTCTTACTAGTATTATACCTGAGTCTACTTCTGGATTCACTAGCGTTTGCATCAAGGAGATATCTGCCAACTTTGCCTTAATATACTCAATGTTCATTTATCTCTTCTTGAGTTGTTTTCTTTAATATATCGAAAATAATTTTATTTACTTTTTGTAAGCCTCTTTTTTTTGAACTTGAAACCATGATGGCTTCTGGAAACTCTTTGCGAAGTTTATTTTGTTCTTTTTGATTTAGTTTGTCTATTTTTGTAAAAACTTGAAGTATAAATTGTGTCTCATTTGAATTTTCAAGTAAAAAGTCACTTACAGACCTATCTATGTCAAGATGAGGATGCCTGCTATCAATAAGATGAATAAATATCTTTATATTATGACGATTTGCAATATAGTCAGTGAGATTTTTTTCCCAATCATTTTTTATACTTTTAGATACTTTTGCATAACCAAAACCTGGTAAATCAACAAATTTTGCATCTAGTTTAGTAGAGTCTTCTCTATCCATTATCGTTATGTCAAAATAATTAATTAGTCTTGTTTTTCCAGGAGAAGAAGAAACTTTTGCTAACCCTTTATGGTTAGTCAGAGCATTTAGTAAAGAACTTTTTCCAACATTGGATCGTGCCATAAAAACAACTTCATCTTGATACTCAGAAAATGGTGCCATCTTGATGTTTGGTGCAGAAATAATAAATTTTGCTTCTACTACGTCAACCATTATTTTTCCTTTTCTTTCATATCAAAGATCATTATTACAGGTTTATCTGACTTACTATTTGCATATGCTTTTCCATCTATTGATTTAAGAACTACTTCATCGCCTATAATCTCTTTTTTTTCACCTATTTGCCTAAGGTGGACATCCCTATAAAAATAATATTCTTCTTTATTGGGTAGGTATATTGTTTTTTGAGCCTTCCCTCTATATATCGAACCCTCTTCTGTCGTAATGAAAAATGAAACATTTCCTTCCGCGACATATTTAATAGGTTGCTGTTCTTCGTCTGTGTAAACTGTTACTATAGAAGCATTAAGTTCATCGTGTTCTTTAAGTATGTTTACGTTTCCTTTAAATATTGCAATACCTTTTTTTTGATCGCTGTTAAATGTTTTGGCTTTTATTTTTAGTTCTTGTGCGCTTAGTATAGTAGCTATTAAAATTATTAAAATTATTTTCATTATTTCTCTTTTATTTGATAAATTGCATACACATTTTCAGACTTAATTGTTTGAGATAGATTGTTATATTCTATATTGTCTCCATAAACAAGGTTTCTATTCATGTTTGCAACATAATCTACTTCTGAATATACAGTACCAATTTTTTTATTATACACTGCTTTTTGTGAAAAATATTTTAAACCATCTGCCCTTGTAAAAAAGACATCTTTATCAAGGTAAACTACATCTTCTTTGTAAAGTCCATTCTTAGCTTTTAAATTTGCTCTAAACTCCTTAGAATTATCTGTGTAGTCTATATTTTTCACATTGTATCTATCTGAATACCTTGTGGCAGATGTTCCTTTCATTAAAGTCGTTAAGCTAAATTTATCTAGCTCATAAAGAGTGAATACTCCTAAGCTAAATAAGGGCACCTCTTTTGAATTTATCTTTTTAATTTTCATGGGCTCAAATACAAAGTATATCATTGCTAAGCCAACAGAAATTAAAGACAATAGATGATTTATGCTCATTTCCAAACACCTATAAAATCTTTTTCTTGATCGTTTTCACTTACTAGGATATCTATCATTTCTCGCACAGCCCCATCACCACCTTTGTTATTTAAAACAGTGTCAACTATATCTTTGATATCACCTACTCCGTTATTTGGAGTAAAGCTTCTTCCTGAGGAAGTGAGCATTGCGTAGTCATTTAAATCATCTCCAATAGCAGCTACCTCAAAATTTCTTACAGATAAATTATCCAGTAACTCCTTAAAAACTTTTTTTTTATCTTTAATTCCTTGATAAATATGTTTAATTCCAAGCTCTTGAGCTCTTTTTTTTACCATAGTTGAGTTTTTTCCGGTTATTACAGCTACTTCATTACCAATTTTTAGCCAAGTAGTTATACCTAAGCCATCTTTTACATTAAAAGCCTTGCTTTCTATGCCATTAGCATCATAAGTTAGTTTTCCGTCTGTTAGACAACCATCAACATCTAGAACTATTAATTTAATCATAAAACATCTTTTGTACTTGGTATACCAATGCGCTCATTTTTTATTGTCGCTCTACGTATAGCTACGGCAACAGATTTAAAAGCCGCCTCTATAATATGGTGCTTATTTGAACCCCGTTTTTTAACTATATGTGCACTTATTCCTGCATTTAAAATGAATGCTCTGAAAAACTCTTCTACCAATTCAGCATCAAACTGCCCCACTTTGCCAGTAACTCCTAAGGAATGATATAGGTATGGTCTATTACTTAAATCTAAATCGCACTCTACGCAAGCTTCATCCATAACAATACTTGCACTACCAAACCTTTCAACTCCCTTAGCTGGGTATATAGCTTGATTAAGAAGTGAACCTAAAACTATACCAACGTCTTCAACCGAGTGATGGTCATCAATATGAGTATCCCCAATACATTTAACATCTAAATCAATCAAAGAATGTTTAGAAAAGCTCTCTAACATATGGTTTAAAAAGCCTACTCCAGTATCTATCGTGCTTTTTCCTTTTCCATATAATTTCAATGATATAGTGATGTCAGTTTCTTTAGTTTTTCTTGTTTTATTTAACATTAATTATCCCTTACAATAAATGAATTTTGAAAGATGCTTGTTGATTTATAGTCTCGAGCTTCTTTTTCACTTTTAAAACCGCTAAGCCATACTTTAAAAATACGAGAATCAACTGTTTGAATATCTTTTATGATTGTTGTGTAGCCATCTAGTCCATCATGCTTTTCTTGAACACTAAGTGCTCCTTCAAAACTAGAGAATGAACCTATCTGAATCGCATAGTTAGCCACTTGCGTTTCCTGTGGTACTGCTTTTAAATCTTTTTGTTGAGATATAGTTGTTTTACCTTTTATTTCAAAACCTAAAACTTCTATTTTAACAGGGGCTGTTCCTTTTTCTACCATTTTAATTTTATGTGCGGCAGCATTGGACAAATCAATAATTCTTGTAGCTACAAAGGGACCCCTATCATTTACTCTTACTATTGTTACTAAGCCATTAGACTTGTTTGTTACCCTTACTATCGTGTTCATCGGAAGAGTTTTGTGAGCAGCCGTCATATCATGCATATTGTAAGTTTCACCATTTGATGTTAGCTTACCATGAAAGTCTGGACCATACCAACTTGCTATACCACTAAATTCATCACCAACATTAACAACAGTTGGATAGTACTTTATACCACGAACAACATAAGGTTTCATAGTTGGATGAGAGTAGGTTTTTCTATCCATAGTTGCCGAACGATTGCCTGTGCCATTTGAGTAGCTTCTCTGTTCTTCATAATGTGAGTATACTTTTGTTCCTCTCGTACTACAGCCACCCAGAAGAAGCATAAGAACTGTGCTTAAAAAAAAACTTTTATTCATATATTCTCAGTTTTTCACCAATTTTTATAAGGCTTCCTCGCATTCTATTGTGATACTTGATGGTTTTTATAGTAACTTTATGCGCTCTTGAGATAGACTCTAGAGTGTCACCTTTTTTTACCTTGTAGTAATACCTATGGTCTATTTTTCTAGGTTTAACTTTTGTAGTAATAGGAATGATTAACTTTTGTTTTAACTTTAATCTTGAATGCTTTAGGTTATTGAAGTCCATAATAATCCTATATGGTACACGATATTTTTCACCTATATAGCTTAAGTTATCTCCACTTCTAACAACATGAATTTTATAAATATTTTTAATATCACCCTCTTTGTAATGCTGTTTAAATTCAGCAAGCTTTACGTAGGGTATATACACTTCGTAGCCTTCTTTATAAGGAGGTACAAAGTCATATCTTAGGTGTCGGTTGAGCTTTTTGAGTGTTTTAAGTGGTATATCAATAATTTTTGCTACTCTCTTCAAAGATTCTCCGCTTGTAAGAGTTATGGTAGACATTGAGTATGCATTTGCTCGGTTAAGTAGGTGTCCATATTCACTATTTAACAAAAACCTATCATCGTTACCAAGAAGAGCAAGCGCAATTATTTTTCGTATGTATCTTCTGCTTTCTCGTGGTATATATGCTTTTTTAGAGTTTAGCAAAACATTTAAATCATCTGTTTTTGCTCTTTTGATACCTTTGCTTAGTCTCCCCCCACCACAATTGTAAGCAATAGCAGCCAGGTACCATTTTCCAAATCTTTTATGCAGATGAGACAGATATTTTGCGGCTGCCTTTGTGGATTTAATTGGGTCGCGCCTTTCATCTACATAGTCATCAATCTTAAGTCCGTAACTTTTTGCAGTTCGTGGCATAAACTGCCAAAGTCCCGATGCTTTTCTTCTAGAATATGCCCTATTTGAAAAATTTGATTCCGCCATTGCTAAATACAAAAATTCTGGTGGAATTTCATACGCAGCTAAAATATTTTTAATAGTTGGTATATAGATAAATGCTTCATCCATTGCGCGAAAAAAATGTTTATTTTTATAAATGGCCTTTTTGCTGTTTCGAAGTTTGTTGACAACGGGATCAAGTAAAAAAGAAGCTTCTATATCAAAAGCATCTAAAAGTTCAACCTCTTTTGTTGTATTGAATGCATAATTTAAATTAGCTATGAGAGTAAATGGAATTATTAGAAGAAAAATAAATTTTGTCATATGGCTCTTTAGTGTTAATTTTAAGGAATTATTTTATCTAAATAAAGATTAAACAAAGGATAAGTCTTAAAATTTCAAGCTATATTAAATAATTTTAAAGCATTTTTTGTTGTAATTTCATTTATGTTTTCTTCTGAAACATCAAGTATTTCAGCCATTTTAGAGCCTATATGCGAGCAATAGGATGGCTCGTTCCTTGTTCCTCGAAATGGAGCAGGAGTAAGGTATGGAGCATCTGTTTCGATTAGTAACTTATCATAGGGAATCTTTGGTAAGACATTGACAAGTTTTTTGGCATTTTTAAAGGTTACTACCCCTCCTATACCAAAATAAAACCCTTCATCTGCTAGACTTAGCAACTGCTCATCTGCATTGAAACAATGAAGGACACCACCCACTTCTCTAGCATCATATTTTAGCAAAATCTCTTTAGCATCACTAGAAGCATCTCTGATATGTATAATAAGTGGTTTTTTATACTTTTTAGCTAACTCTATTTGTGCTATAAAGATTTCTTTTTGACGTTTTTTTTCTTGTTCTTTTTCTACTCTTGTACCCTCGAGTCGAAAATAGTCAAGACCACATTCGCCTATAGCTACACACTTTTTATGATTTATATATTTATTAAAATAGGAGGTGTTAAAATTTTGTATGTCATAAGGATGGGCACCTATAGCAAAATATATATTAGGATAGGTTTCAGATATTTTTACTGCCAAATCTAAGCTTTTAGGATCAGCACCAGGAATAATGAAACGCTCAACTCCATTATTTATAGCTTTTTGAATAACTTCATCAAGATCATCCATATACTGTTCATTGTCTAAATGTATATGTGTATCAACTATCATCCGTTTGCCTCAAGTAATTCTTTAGCAAAAAGCTTTGCTTCGTTTGTTATATTTGCCCCAGAAATTATTCTTGCAATTTCATCTATTCTTTGCCCTTTTGAGAGTTCTTTTACAAATGACTCATCATTTTCTTTATGAATGAGGAAGTGTTGGCTACCCATAGAAGTGAGTTGTGGTTGATGAGATATTACAAGTATTTGAAAATGTTTGGCAAGTTGTCTTAAAACTTTTGCTACACTCATCGACTCTTCACCACTTAGATTAGCATCAATTTCATCTAGCATTAACACACCTCCATTACTAAGCATTTTTTCGGACTTTAACGCAAGCACAGCAAGGCGGAGCCTGTTAAATTCTCCGGTACTTATTTTTTGAAGCTGTGTGCCATTAATCTCAAGATTAATTCCATCTTTACCTATCTCAGTATACGGCATAGTATTTAAACGTATTGTAGCATCTCTGAGATAAAGCTCACGCAAATATTTATTGAGATCTTTTTCAAATAAACTTACTTCTTTTAGTCTCAAATCAGAAAGCACCTGAGCTAAAATTTCAATATTTTGACTCAATTGAGATACTCTTTTTGCTAAATCATCTTTTGTTATTTCTATGTTTTCATATTTGGCAAGTTCTTTTTTCTTCTCTTCTAGGTAGACTAGAGATTCTTCTATGGAACCATATCTTCTTTTGAGTTCATTGAGCTCCTCAAGCCTATTTAAAACTTCTTCTATGTCAATCTCATCAAGTGCTGAGAATTTTTCTTGAGCATTCTCAAGAGTAGCTCTTAGCTCATTCATGGTGTCGTTAAAAAATGAACTCTCTATATCTAAAGCTTCCAAGGCAATATAGACATAGTGTTCACTGTCAAATAGAGTGTTAGCTGACTCGAGAGACTCTAAAACTTTTTCTTTTTTTGAAAGTTCTTTTTTTATTCGTAAAAGGTCTTCATCTTCACCAATCACCGGGCTGATTTTTTGAATTTTTTGAATTTCAAAATTTGCAAAATCTTTCAATTCTATTATTTTTCTCTCTTCTAGTTCTAATTCTTGAAGTTCTGAGAATAGTTTTTTATGCTCAATGTATTCTTTTTTATACTGTTTTTTTATTTCTAAAATTGATTTGTTCTTATTGTATATTCTTTCATCAATCATATCAATCAAATTTTCATTTTCAAAATCACTAAAATCTTTCAAGCTTAAGTGCTTTAGGTTTTTCGAAGCAACCTCCCTCATAGCTTTTTTAGACACACTCTGGTTGTTAATGAAATATCTTGATTTTTCTTTTCTTATATGTTTAAAAATATTTATATCTTCACATTCTAGTCCAAATTCTTCACCATTAAAGCTCCAAGATGTTGTTGCTTCACATACTGCAGCTTCAGAATTTTCAAGACCAAAAGAAGATAAAATGGAACTCATCAGTATAGATTTTCCACTACCACTAGGTCCAGTAAAAACAATCAAACCATTACTCAAAGGAAGATTTACTTCCTTAAAGCTAAGGTAGTCTTTTAGGTAAAATCTTTCTATCATTATTCGCCCCAGCTTAATTTTTCTTTGAGTACATCAAAGTAGTTAAATTCTTCTCTATGTATGAGCATGACACGTTTTTTGGATAGTCTCATGTGCAAACTTTCTCCTAGTTTCAATTCATGCTTTTCTTGCCCGTCGACTATTATAAGTGCTTTTTCATCTGACGTACGCATCTCTATAGCATACTCACCAGGCAAAACAACTGGACGTTGAGTAAGCGAATGCGGACATATGGGAGTAAGAGCAAACACATTAGTTAAAGGAAACAAAACAGGTCCTCCTGCTGCTAAATTGTAGGCTGTTGATCCTGTTGGCGTGGATAATATAACACCATCTCCGTGATATGTGTTAAATGCTTTTGAATCAACAAGTGTTTCTATATGAATCATACTCGAAATAGACGAACGAGTCAAAACCACATCATTAAAAGCATACATACTTATCTCACTCTCTTCTTTTTTTATAGTTGCTTTGAGTATTGCTCTTTTATCTATACGATATTTTCCATTAATCATATTCGAAACAAACTCATCAAGTTCACTCAAATTTACATCTGCTAAAAACCCAAGATTACCAGCATATACACCTAGCACAGGAATATCGAAATCAAAAGATCTTCTCACTGTGGAGATAAGAGTGCCATCTCCACCTACAGTAACCAAAGCATCACATTCTTGGCAAAGTTTAGAAAACTCCACACCCTTTTCAGAAATCATTTTAGCACTCTGAGAATCAATATCCACACAAATATCATACTTGTTAAAAATATTTTTTAGTTTAAAATAGCTTTTTCTAAGTTCTGGAGTGGATGGTCGAAGCACTACTCCGATTTTTTTAATATTTAAATCTGTCAAATTAACTCTTTATTAAAAAATTTTCTTTATTATACAATTTTATCATTAAATAGTAGAAAATATGGCAAAATGTCATACTTTAACAAATAGGCTTCTATTTTATGAAACAATTAATATTGCTTTTATTTTTAAACATCTCTATTTTTGCTCTGGAAATAGATGAGTTTGCTTCGCATCTGGATTATCAAAGAGACTATAATACCGCTTTAGCGCTAGCTAAAACAAAAAATAAGCCTTTAATGCTAGTAGTTGGAACAGACTATTGTCCTTGGTGTAGAAAGTTTGAACGTAAAACTTTAAAGTATTCAACAGTTGCCATTATAATAAATAAAGAATTTATAGCTATCGTTGTGGATAAAAATAAAGATAAAGGTAGCTATCCAAGTAAATATTCCTCTCCAATCACTCCTGCTGTATTTTTTATAAATCCAAAAGACAGCTCTACTATTGGTAAAAGTGTTGGCTATATAAGAAAAAAAGATTACGTAGAAAAGCTAGAAAGTATCCTTTTTTTATTTTCTAAAGAGGGTAGATGATGAAAAAAATATTTTTATCTTTAGTTATGCTTTACAGCTTAGTATCTGGTGCACTCATCCCTTACACATTAGAAAATTTAAAAAAAATAAATCTTTATTATATTGACAAATCAGGATTGTTTTCTAAAAAAGATCAAGAGCTTATAAAGTCTGAAATACGAAACAAACTTATTAAAAATGGATTTGAACTACACGCCGACGATCCAAGTACTTTAGTAATTATCATCAAGACTATTAATACTGATGATACGTTAGTTGCTAGTATCTCGCTACTTGTAGGTGAAGAGGTTATAACAAAAAGAGAAAAAAATATTGAGACTATGGCTTTGACCTTTCATCTCAATAAGTTTATAGAACTTGATGAACCTACAATAGAGATAAAGGAGTCAATAAACTCTATGCTTGGGGATTTTATAAAACTTTACAAAGAAGATATGGAGTAAAAAACTATTTAAAAAGCAAGTGATAAGCCAAACTAAGGTATAATCGCGAAAATTTTTTATAGGACTCTATATAACATGAGAAGTCATTATTGTACAGATTTAAGTGAAACAAACGTAGGCCAAGAAGTTACATTAACTGGTTGGGCAAATAGTTACCGTGATCACGGTGGAATTATTTTTATAGATTTAAGAGACAAGAGTGGTCTAGTTCAATTAACTTGCGACCCTGCTGATAGCGCAACCGCTCATAAAATTGCAGACGAAGTTCGTGATGAATTTGTTCTCATTGCTAAAGGTGTTGTAAGAGCCCGAGGGGAAGGTTTAGTAAACCCTCGACTCAAAACTGGAGCAATAGAGGTTATGGTTACTAATCTTGTGATTGAAAATAGATCAGCACCAATCCCTTTTACTCTAAGCGATGATAATGTAGGCGAAGATATTAGGCTTAAATATAGATACTTAGAATTACGTAAACCTGCTATGTATGAAACATTTCGTCTACGTTCAAAAGCTGCAATTGCTGCAAGAAACTCTCTTGATGCTAATGGTTTTTTGGAAGTAGAAACACCTATACTTACTAAATCAACTCCAGAGGGTGCGAGAGACTATCTAGTACCCTCTCGTGTTCATGATGGAGAGTTTTACGCTCTTCCTCAATCACCACAACTTTTTAAACAACTTTTAATGGTTGGTGGATTTGATAGATATTTTCAAATAGCGAAATGTTTTCGTGACGAGGACTTAAGAGCAGATAGGCAGCCTGAATTTACTCAGATAGATGTTGAGATGAGTTTTTGCAATCAAGAAGATATTATTAAAGTAGCTGAAGATTTACTTGAGTCAATGTTTAGAGCATGTGACATAGAGGTAAAAGCACCTTTTAATCGCATCAGATACAATGATGCTATGGAATGGTATGGTTCAGACAAGCCAGACCTTAGATATGACCTTAAAATGGTAGATGTTATAGATATTTTTGAGCGATGCGATAATGAAATCTTTACAAGTATAGCTAAAAAACCACATACTAATCGTATTAAAGCGTTAAAAGTACCTGGTGCTGATTTAGCTTTTTCAAAACGTGAGATGAAAGGTTTTGAGGATTATGTTCGCAAATTTGGTGCACATGGTCTTGGATATTTTCAAATGAAAGAAGATGGACTCAAAGGTCCATTGACTAAATTCTTTAGTGAAGAAGATATAGCCCTTATTATAGAGCGTACGCAACTTGAAGTTGGTGATGTTGTATTTTTTGGTGCAGGCGATAAAAAAACAGTAATGGATTATATGGGACGCTTTAGAATCTTTATCGCTGAACATGAAAAAATGAATCTTGTAGATAAAGACGCTTACGAATTCGTATGGGTTGTTGACTTTCCTATGTTTGAGGTTGAAGATGGTCGGGTAAAAGCCCTGCACCACCCTTTCACACAACCAGTTGATACAGATAAAGATGATGTAGAAGAGATAGAATCTATCGCTTATGATATTGTTTTAAATGGTACAGAGCTTGGCGGAGGATCAATTCGTATCCATAAAGAAGATGTACAAAACGAGGTATTTAAACTACTTGGAATTGGTGAAGAAGAAGCGCAAGAAAAATTTGGTTTTTTACTTGATGCTCTTAAGTTTGGGGCACCTCCTCATGGTGGATTTGCCCTTGGATTTGACAGACTTATGATGCTTATAAGTAAAAAACCTAGTATTCGAGATGTTATAGCTTTTCCTAAGACGCAAAAAGCTTCTTGTGTGCTTACAAGAGCACCTAGTGAAGTTGATAATATTCAACTTCGTGATTTACATATTCGACTTAGAGAACAAAAAAAGTCATAATGAAGAAGCTTTTTTTAATTATCGGAGCGCCTGGCTCTGGTAAAACAACAGATGCAGAACTTATAGCAGAGAAAAACGAACAAATTACTCACTACTCTACTGGAGATATGCTACGAGCAGAGGTTGCAACAGAAAGTGAGTTAGGAAAAGAGATAAATAAATACATCTCAAAAGGACTTATAGTTCCTATAGCTGTTGCTATTAAAACAATTACAACAGCTATAAAAAATGCTCCCACTAACACTATTATCATAGACGGCTATCCAAGAAGTATGGAGCAACTCAATGCTTTAGATGAGTTCTTACTAACAGATTCTGGTTTAGAACTTTCTAGTGTTATAGAAGTACGCGTGAGCGAACAAACAGCACGAGATAGAGTCCTTGGGCGCAGTCGTGGTTCAGATGACAACAATGAAGTCTTTAACAACAGAATGAAAATATATACAGAACCTCTAGAAAATATTCAATCTTTTTATGATGCTAAGAATATATTAAAAATTATTTCTGGAGAAGGAACTATAGAAGATATAGTTGTAGAAATGGAAAACTTTATAAAATCTAAAATTTAGCTCTTAGCATCATAATGATGCTAAGAAAGTAACTTCTAGTTAAGCTAACTGAGAAACAATAGCTGTTTCAACATCAGCTATATCTGCAGTACCATCAACCCTAATATAAGTTAAACTATCAACTTTACTAGCTTGCTCTTTATAATAACCAATTAATGGCTGCGTGAGATCATGATACACTTTAAGGCGATCAAGCACTACTGACTCTTTATCATCATCGCGTTGCACTAAATCCTCCCCAGTTTCGTCATCTTTTCCTTCTGCTTTTGGAGGATTATAGATAATATGGTATGTCCTACCGCTTGCTAAGTGAGCACGACGTCCTGCCATGCGAGTAACTATTTCACTATCTGGTACATCTATCTCTATCACTGCATCTATTTTTATTCCTGCATTTGTTACTGCATCGGCTTGAGGCAGCGTTCTAGGGAAACCATCAAGCAGGTAACCATTTTTACAATCATCTTCAGCTATTCTATCTTTTACAAGACCAATTATAATCTCGTCAGTTACAAGCTGACCTGTGTCCATCGCTTTTTTTGCTAATTTACCCATCTCTGTACCAGCTTTAATTGCTGCTCTGAGCATATCTCCAGTAGATATCTGAGGAATGTTATATTTTTTAGTTAAAAATTGAGCTTGTGTACCTTTTCCAGCACCCGGTGCACCCAGTAATATTATGCGCATTGATATATCCTATTTATTTTTTATTCATTAGATTATATATAAAATGAAGTTAAAAGACTATAAATTATTCTTCATCTTGCTGAGCTTCAAGAATATCATCTATCATCTCTTTACATTCATCTTCTTGCATCTCTCCAGTAGCTATATCATCTAAGACATCTTTTAAATCATCTTTAAATTCACGAAGCTCTTCTATTTCATCTTTTTGTTCATTATTTGCATTTTTTTCACCAGCAATCTCTTCAAATATTTCATCTAAACGATCATCAATATCTGGAATAACTTCTTTAGTTAGTAATTCTTCTAGTTTTTGAGTATAAGACATATGTTTCCCTATTTTATTTGATTTTCCTAATAATAGCAAAAATTTTTATATTTAAATTAATGTTATAATTATTCTTACCGATATTAAACAAAAGTAAGTAAAAGCCAAGGAATTACATATACTTAGTTTGGCTATTACCATTAATTTTTTTACATCACAAAAAGGGAAATCATGACATTAGCTAGAAATAATCATGTTTTTAAAGGGCACAAAGCTCTTTTAGGAAATAAGTATGTAACTTATGGTGAAGTAGAGCTTCCAATTAGGTATGAACAATACTCTAAATCAGAGAATGGTTTTGATTGGGGTGCGAGCAGTTCAGGATCTCAACAATTGGCTTATTCTATTCTTCGCCAGCTTACTGATGAAGAATTTTCAAAGCAAAATGTTACAAAGTTTGTTAAGGACGTAGTTAGCTCTCTTAATGCAAGAGATTGGGTTTTAAGTGCTATGGATGTTCAGGAATGGATTGAAAATAATTCCAACAAAGATGAATTAATACAAAAAGAACCTATAAAAACCTCTAATTTAGTTTTAAAATCAAAACATAAAAAAGTTAAAAAAAATGTAGTTAAAGATGTGTGTAAAGAACTTAGTATCACACAAAAAGAGTTAGCACATATACTTGAAGTTCCAGAAGGAACTATAAGCAGTTGGGCTGTAAAAAATGAAATTCCTCGTCTTGGAAAAAAAGCAATAGAATTCTACATACAAAACACAAAAAATTTAAAAATTGTTACAAGTTATAAAAACTTTATTAATCTTATAAATGCTTCTTAGTTAATACTCGCTACGAGTGTTAACTTTTCTAAATCTTGGGGTGATATATTTTTTTCTTTAGAAAAATTTTCGATTTCTGCTTCATCAAATCTTTCTATAGATAGCACAAAATTAAATATCTCTCCTAGCCTACCTCTCTTGTGCAGCAAGGCTTCTCTTATTTGCTTATCTACATTCATCTCTTTTAAAACGGCTCTCAAAGAAACATGGAACAAAACATTCATTAAAGAAAGTACACCTACAAAATATGCTTCTGACACTAAATCTTTTGCTATTAGCTGAGAAATATATTCCATAAGAAGGCTTCGATTCCTCACTTGCTCCATGAGTGCTGACCTTTTGGACTCCTGCTCAGTGTTTGAATAAACCATTAGCATAAGCCATTGCGTTAACTTTGTTCTACCTACAAGAGTAAGAACTTGCTTTATAGAAGATAAGTTTTGTCTAAAATGAAAAGCACCAGAATTTATAAATTTTAATAACTGAATTGTTATAGCAGGATTTTTTTCAAACTCAAGTACTACATCATCTATATCGCTATCTTGCAGAAGCTTGTTGCATAAATCAACAATATTTTGTGCTTCAGAATCAAATTTTTCTTGTTCTAAAACTTTTGGTTTCGAAAAGAAAAATCCTTGTACGTAATGGATGGAGTTTGCTTTCACTTTTTTCAGCATCTGATCAGTTTCAACCTTTGTTGCAATTATGTTTGCTCCATTTGATTGTAATATTTTTATCTTATCATTAGGGGTATTAATGTCTACTTTTATGTAACTAATATACTCTTTAAGTTCTAAAAAATTATCTATAACTTCATTATTCACTAAGCTATCATTGATTGCAAAAACAAGACCTAATTGATGCAATTCTATTATTTTATTTTTTATTTTCTTTGTAACCCTGCCCTGCATCTGTAATGAAAAAATAAAATGTTCTTTTGGAATAGTAAACATCACTTCATGAAGTAAGAATTTTTCATCGGCCTTTATAAATGCTTTGTAGTTACCAAGTAAATTTTTTATACCAAACTTGTTAAGGGTTGAATTTAAAACAGCAACTGTTGCAAGTCTAGAGTTTTTTATTGTTGGTCTTGAGTTGTCATCTCGATAGAGCAATTCATAAGCAAAAATTTCATTGTTTTCATCCAAAATAGGCTGTCTTGCGATATATATATTTTCCATACTTAACTCTTTGAATATTTTATAAATTTATTATACATAAACAATCTTAAGCCCCAACAAAGAATGTTTTAACTACTATATAGTAAATTATATAGTAAGGAATGATATGCAGCCAAAAGATGAAATAACACGCAGTTTACTTATTGATAAAAAAACCTGGGATGATGCGATGAAATACTCTCGAACTAGATATAAAATGAGTCTTAGCAAGGTGATAGAATCACTTTTACAAGAGTGGCTAGCTAAAGAAAAACGTAAACCATTAGATAATGAAAAACAAGGAAAGTTTTTTGACTAACAAGCTATTAATATTATCTAATATAAGCCTTGTTTTGTGGTAATGTCTCATCAAAATCCAATAATACTAACACCGTTTTTTTATTCATTTTTCTTGCAAAATCAGTTGCGTTAAAGCCTTTAGACTCTTTGGCATCTTTATTTGCCCCATGTTCTAGTAGTAGTTTAGTTATCTCTGCTCTTCCATAGCACGCTGCGCACATTAAAGGTGTAAATCCACTTCTTCTGTTTGTCGCATTTACATCAATGCCGTTTTCTAATATATACTCAACCAATGTTATATTATTGTAAGTTATTGCCATATCAAATACGCTTACTCCTTCATCATCAAAACCATATATATCGGCACCACTTTCAATCAGCAGCATTAATAAATCTTCATCGCAGTGATACCTCAGAGCTGTTGCAAGAACAGACTCTCCACTTTCTGTTTCTTCGTTTAGGTCAGCATTTTTTTTTATATACTGTTTCGCACCAATAAAATCATTTTTTTTTAATATATCTAGCCAAGTGTACATAAGTAATTTCTTTTTTCCGTAGTATATATAAAGAGTTATTAGTAATCTTTTAATATAATTCGCTATTAAAAAATTAAAGAGAGAATTTATGCAACTTATACAAACAACTGATGCTTTTAAAGCACTTATAGAAGATATCAAATCCACAACTACTGGATACAGAGACCCACTAGCTTTTGGTATTTGCCGAGTAGATTTAGGTCAACTTAATGTTGACAAGTCGCTTCAAGCAACTTACCCACTTGTAAACTGGGATGAAAATTTTGGAAGCGCTGCCATATTTATCAAGGCTTTAGCTGAAATAGGAACTACAATTGATTTTACCCAAAGTGAAGCAGTATGCAACATCAACGCTTCTTTTTTAAAAAGTTGCTTAAATGCTTTCACTCCTTATGCTGATGAAGCACACGGTGATGCACATAAAAATATTCAAGTTGTCTCAGCTCTTTATTCTCAAATAATGAGTAGTGGATCTTTGGAGGGTGAGTTTAAAGTGACATTCATTTTTGATGATGCCCCATTAAGTAGTGTAGAAGCATCTTATCTTAAGCTATATGCTCTCTCTCAAGCTAAGGTGCCACTTCGTGATATCAACTTAAATGGAGCATTTGGAGCACTCCCAAATGTTGCTTGGTCAAATGGACAGCCTATAGAACTAGACTACTTAAGGGAATTTGAGATTGAACTCAAATTAGCTAATGAATATCCGCACATAGATTTTGTAGATAAATTTCCAAGATTTTTACAACATATAATTCCACAAGACAACACTCGTATACTTGATACATCAAAAGTTCGTTTTGGTGCGCAATTAGCAGCAGGAACTACAGTGATGCCTGGTGCTTCATATATTAACTTCAACGCTGGAACAACTGGATCAGTTATGGTGGAGGGTCGTATTTCATCTTCTGCAATCGTAGGTGATGGTTCAGATGTAGGTGGTGGAGCATCTATACTTGGTGTATTGAGTGGTACAGATGGTAACCCTATCTCTGTTGGTAAAAATTCTCTCTTAGGAGCAAATTCAACCTGTGGTATCCCTCTTGGGGATGGATGTATTATAGATGCTGGTATAGCAATCTTAGAAGGAACAAAGATAGGAATTTACCCTAACGAACTCAAAAAAATAATGGAAGTAAATACTAATGCAAATATGAAAGGCGAGGTATTTAAAGGAAAGCAACTCTCTTTCTTTAATGGTATTCACTTTAGACAGAACTCTATGACTGGCGAGATAACAGCCTCTCGCTCAACAAGAGAGATAAAATTAAACGCAGATTTACACTAATATCAGTCTATACTTACATCATGTAAGTATAGAGACCTTTCAAGCTACTTTAAATTACTTATAAAACTTTTATCATTGAAACTATATAATGCTCTTAATGGAGGGTATTAATATGAATATTTCAAATAACATATCATCAATTACAGCATCTCAGACTATGCTAAACAACAGTGCAAATAACGTTGCGAATGTTAACACTGATAAATTCATTCCTAATAGTACAGTTATGGGTGAGAAAAGTGATTCAGTTACTGCCTATACTCGAAAAGCAGATGATAGTGGTTCTCAAAAGAGTCAAACTGATTTATCAAAGGAATTTCCAGATCAAATTGTTGCTGAAAAAACAGTATCAGCAAATGTGAGTACCATTAGAGCACAAGACGAGATGTTTGGAAGCTTACTAGATATAAAAGCATAAAGTATCTTTTTTACCAAGAAAGGATATTCATGCTTTTTAAATTTGTTAAGATTTCAGCTTCTTTATCAAAATTTCTCTGATGTGAACCAAGACTTAAAGAACTAAAAATTGCTTTACCTACAACCAGCCTTCCTTCTTTACCTTTTTCTTTCGTCCTTATACCCCATATATTATGAAATACCACTATAGTATCATCGTATGTACCTACATAAAGTAGTATGTGCCCTTTTTTGTAAAATAATGTTTTAAAAGGAATAGCTTCATCTTTAATAGTTTTTATTTTTAGTTCTTTACTAAGCCCATCTAACTGAATAACTTTGCCTTTTTTAGCTTGCTGAGAAGAGTTTCTTGGCAGCCAAAGTCCAAATGGTGCATAAAAATCTCTTAAGGTTGATGAACAATCTCTTTGGTTATATATACCACCCCAGCCATATTTACTTTTTGAAATTTCATCCATAATTAGAGTAATATTTTCTTTAGTATACCTCATGATTCCCTTATGAGCTATGGTCTTAGAGATTTTTGATTTTAAATATAAGGGCTTATCTCCTTTGTATGATGCTACAGTTAACACAGTGTAACTTTGAGAATCTTCGGAGACTAAAGCTAGCATCATACCTATTTTAGATTTAAATAAAAATCTTGAATTTTTATCATAAATAGGTATACCATCTTTAATTAAAAACACTTGTTGTGCTTTTTGCCAAAGATTTGTATATTTTTTATCTACTATAACTATTTCGTTCGCTTTTACCCATCCACCTGTAAAGCTGGTAAATATGTATACCCATTCTTTATCTTTTGAATAGTGAGATACTAAAATAGGTTTGTTTGCACTAATGGTTGAATTTTGCATATAGTCAAAAGGGAAACCCTCACCGGCAAGAGAAGGATTTCGCAACAAAGGCTTAGCAGTAGGAAAGCCTCTTATATTTAAATGATTGAGCGTTAAAGCATTTTTATTAATAGTTTTATATTTTTCAAAATTAGCATTATTTTTCATCGAGAGAAAAAAGTTTTCCTCTAGTGGTTGTAAGTTTTCACCATAACTTTCATTTAGATTATATGCTCTAAAAGGCCACATAGCAGTTTCTTTTGAGTCTGCAGGTATTTTATTCCAAACTCTAAAGTAATTTTCTTCATAATTATGTTGCGTAGATTTTATACTATCTATTTTTATATTTTTCAAATATGGCTTGACCGATTGTGGTAAATGGACTAGATCATAAATTTCATTTTTTGACATTTTGTCAATAGGTTTTATTTGTATCGGATTAGTACTGCATCCTATAAATACTATAGTGATTAATGCAATGAGTATATATTTCATATTTTCTTCTTTTTTAGTCAACTTCACCAAACCTGCTTACTACTCGACCAATAACTTCTACTTCGTTAGGATCAAGTGTTTGTGTAACATAAATATTATTATCGGATATTATGTCTAGTTTGCCATCTATTCTTTTTTGCACTCTTTTTATAAATAGTCCAGCTTCGGTTCTTAAAGTAAAGACGCCACCACGCCCTAAGTCCGTTTTTGCTCTATTTATAAATACTATATCATTATAGCTAAAAGTAGGCTCCATAGAGTCACCGGAGACATTTATAGCCTCTATATTTCTCAACTCTCTTTCTCCACCTAGTATCTGAGCAAACTCGTAAGGGATACTGATTTGTGCACCCTCTAATGTTTCTATCTCTGATCCACCTCCTGCGGAGGCACTAATCCCATCAAAAAATCTTACCATATAAAATTTATTGGTTGCTTCTATCAGACTTTCGGGTGATTGACCATAAAGCATCCAGTTGATAGATATAGATTTAGACGCACAAAAGTCTAAAAGTTCACTATAGGGAATCTTATTTCTTTTTTTCATAGTTGCAAAGTTCATTTGAGATACACCTAATGCATCAGCAACATCTTTGTCAAAAACTTTTTTGCCACCAAATTTTTCAGAAACTATACTTTTTATCTCTTCTACTATATGAGTAAAGCTATTCATCGTAATTCTCCTTTATTTATAGATTAATTATAATAGTATTTTAAAGAAATGTCAAAAAAATATGTCAATTTGTCATATATTTTAGATTTTATTTCAAAATAAAGTAAAATATGTCAAATATAAGAGAAAAAGGATTGCAAATGGCAATTATTATTAAAAATGTTGAGACATTGTTTGAAAGGTTTGAAAATAAAGTTGAAAAATGGGCTACTAAGGTTTTTTAGATTCTTTCATTGCTTTTTCTTCATCTAGTTTTCGCTGTTGCTCACGCTCCATAGATTTCTTGTGATGGTAGCCGCGCTGAATAAAAATCATAAACATAACAAAAAGTATAAGCATTGTAGCATCTATAAAAGTACCCATTATCTTCCTTTGAAATTATTGTAGTCTTGCCTGATTGCGTCATATAGGACTATCCCTGTACTTATCGCTAAATTTAAACTTCTGCCTTCCTTAGTCATAGGGATAGTGATGTTTTGCGATTTGTATTTATTGAGTATCTCTTCTGGAATTCCAGCTGTTTCACTTCCAAAAAATATAAAATCACCATCTTTAAAATTAGCTTCAAAGTATGGCTTGTCTGTTTTTGTTGTAGCAAAATAAGCATTTTTTTCAATACTATTGTTTTTAAAAAAGTCTTCGATGGAGTCCCATACGTGTAAATCAAGTTTATCCCAATAATCCAACCCTGCTCTACGTACAGCTTTTTCATCTATATCAAAAGCAATAGGTTTAATAATATGTAAAGAAGCACCAGCATTTACGCAAAGTCTTCCTATTGCACCTGTATTATTAGGAATTTGAGGATGTACTAAAACTAAATTATAGGCCATGATGATAAACCTTAAAAAATGACAGATTTATTTGCATATACAAATATTCTATCTTCTAGTGCAAGTTTTAGAGCATGTGATAATACAATTTTTTCAACATTGCGTCCACTGCGCTGCATATCTTTCCAGCCAAAAGCATGATCTACATGGATCACCTCTTGTGAGATTATTGGCCCTTCATCAAGATTATTGTTTACAAAATGTGCTGTCGCACCAATGATTTTTACACCCCTGTCATAAGCCTGTTTATAAGGGTTTGCCCCTATAAATGCTGGTAAAAATGAATGATGAATATTGATAATCTTATCTTCATATGTCTGCACAAATTTAGGAGTAAGTATACGCATGTATTTTGCTAAAACAATATAATCTACATCTTCATACATATCTATGCATTTTATTATTTTTGCTTCATGCTCAGAGCGTTCTAAACCTTCATGAGAGATAGCAACATAGGGAATATCAAATTTACGCACCAATGATTCAAGTTCATCATAATTTGATATTACAGCTAAAATATTTGCTTCGAGTTCCCCTGCTTCGTGACGAATAAGGATATCTCCTAATGCATGCATCTCTTTAGTAGCCATTAAGATTATATTTTTCTTTTTTGGTTCTATGACCTGTATATTGGTAGTATTTGGGAGTGTCTTACTTAAAGATTCTCGTAAATCATTGATATTTACATCACCATCCACTACGCTCCTCATAAAAAATTTACCATTTACTTTATCAACAAATTCATTGTTTGAAAGTATATTTAAAGAAAATTCAAAGAAGATAGTTGATATCTTATACACTAAGCCTTTTTCATCATTAGAATCTATTAATACTCTATATTGCGCCATTATTTATGCCCTTTGATTGCTTGTAGCCTTAAATCAATAGAGGCTAGTGCATATTCTAAATAATTAAGAGTTAGATCTATTTTTGCTTCTATGCTCGTATTATTTGGTGCCTGAAAACCCTCAAAAAGAACGAGTAAACGCTCCCTAGTAGAACTTAAAAATAATTCTTCATCGCTTAGTGAAACCTTAATCTCTTTTGGTTCAATTATTTTTTTTTCTTTGACTTCAAAGTTTTCTTTTAACTTTTTTGGTCGTAAAAGTTTTGATTTCCCCTTGTCTTCAATCTCTTTGAGAGTTGAGAGTATCGCATCTTCTAATTCCATTTA
>Ga0256840_1000739_pt1 | contig 32726 bp, 49 predicted proteins | sample 355202metaG_FD_185969 | JGI IMG/M metagenome (GOLD analysis project Ga0256840, IMG submission 185969) | Hydrothermal vent microbial communities from Mid Atlantic Ridge, Atlantic Ocean - 355-202 | ecosystem: Environmental > Aquatic > Marine > Hydrothermal vents | place: Atlantic Ocean: Mid...
TAATTGACCTGTGTCAGTATTATAAACCCAATCAGGTTGTAGCCATTCTATAATATCATAATGCGGACTTAAAAGCACAACACGTTTGCCTTTATTTCTACGCCAACCTTTAGCGAATGCCATTGCTCCAATTTTAGCAATTTGCCTATCAACAACAGACGTAAATTCGTCAACCACAACTTCATCTGGAGCATCAACGATTAAACGCGCCATTCCTGCTCTAAATTGCTTACCGTTAGAAAGCGCTTTAAAAGGTCTCAACCAACTAGGAACGTCACCAAGTCCAACACTTGATAATGCTCCTGTTACTTTGTTAAAATCTCCATCAGGTGCAATGCAATCAACTATTGGTTTACTATTGTCCCAACCTTCGTAAGCGTTGTAAATTTTGTTATCATCAAAAAACAACTTACCAAGCGATGTTTTACCAGAACCACTAGATCCAACTATTAAACCAATTTGCCATTCATCTTCATCTATTGGTAGTTCTGCGGTATGTTGCCAAGTTGCTCCACTTTCTGCATTAAATAAACTCTTTACTCTTTGAGCACGATAACTTTCAAAGTCTTTCGTGCTGTGATTTACTTCAATTTTCTTCATTATACTGTTACTATTTTTAATTTTAAACCATCTTTTTTTAACTTGTTAAACAGTTTAATCTGTTCCTTTTCATTTTCAACAATCACAATAACCCCATATTGCTGCTTGTAATTAAATTTCTTTGTTGCCATTATTATTTATTTTTATTATTTTTGCTGCTCTCAAGGTAACTCATAAACAAAGCAAAGCCACAATTAGAAGACTTATGTCCTCCAATAGTGGCTTTGATGCTAAATTTATTAATTACCTTGAGAAGTATTTTTAAATGTTGGAGGACTTTTTAATTCTGCCCTACCAAAGAAGTATATTTATTTTAGACTATCATATATATTTTTATATTTGTTAATTTTACTTACTGATTTTTCATAGCTTGATATGAAAGCATTTTTACTGTGATTTTTCTCTACAAAATTTAAACTTTGTTGCAACCATTTTCTTTTTAATGTTCCCAATAAAAAATTAATACCTGTAACCTCGCTTATTGTTTCGTCTGGGTCACCAAATAAATGAATATTAGGATTGGTTAAATCCAAAAAATGTTTATTCAATATATTAGCAAATGCTACATTGCCCATTTGGTCTATTGCTAAATCAATCGTCTTAAAATAATGCGAAAGTCCGTCTATTATATTGCCAATGTTTCGCTTATCTTTGTTTATTACAGTTTCAACAAGCATATAGAAAAATGCTATAATCGATAATGCAACCACTAAAGTAAATGCTAACGGTAATATCATTACAAATAACAATAATTTACCAACCCTTTTTATTCCTTCTTTCATAATTTCTTCTTATTTAGGTTCTATTCCATCAATAACTTGTTCAACAGCATTTACTGTTTGCACTTTTACAGATTTTACTTGTTCTAATTGCTGTTCTAATTGCTGTTCTAGTTGTGCTGTTTTTGCGTGTACGATTGCCATAATTTTATTTATTTTTTAATTAATTTATATATCAAATGATAATTCTAATGATACCAAATCTGCTGAACCACTTGCTAAAACAACATCTCCATTATTAAGAACATCTACTCGGTCTCCATATGGTGATAGAATTATTCTACCTTCAGGACGATATCCAACTGGCAAAGTGAATATTATATTATCAGTTTCTGATGTTCTTTTAACAAGCCCTTTCATTACTACACGATTTCCCTCTTTTTTGTAACCAGCGTGTCTATATCCAGACGGATAGCTGCTTCCATTGTAATTTACCCATCCTTTGTTCAAGGTTGGAGTTATCCACGTTGACTTACTTACTTTTGTTAAATATAAATCTTCTAAAAATGCATCAACTTCACTATTAAAATCCTGTTGACTATCCCCAACAGCTACTTGTATGGTGCCATAATTAGAGTCTAACTCTATATTATCTGGATGAAGATTATATAGAAAATTTTTATCATTATTGGTAAAATCATTAGTTGATAAACCCTTACCTGTTACTTTATCTACCTTATTATCTTGCAAATCAACAATATCATTTGTATTATCGCTTATTTGTTGGGTTGCTTCAGTATTAAAATTAGCTTGTGTGTCTCCAGCATCTACACCATCACCAACAGCATAACTTGCTTGTAATGTAATAATATTCTCTGTTAATTCTGCACTAGTTATAAATTGAGATAAGTCTAAAGTTAATTCACTTCCGTCTGTATCTAATAAATGTAATGTTTCACCAACAAGCGATAAACCATTTGTGTGTATATCTACCACTAAAGCAGATAAATCAATGGTTACATCATTACCATCTTTAAAATCAAAAGTTAATGTATGATTTACATTGTCAGAACTTACGTTTATAACTCTATCGCTTAATAATCTAGCCTTTAATACATCTGTTAAATCATTAGTTGATAAATTCTTTCCTGCTACTTTATCTACTTTGTTGTCAAATACATTTTGAATACCATCAATTTTATCAAGTGGTATTTGCTCTTCTTTATGCCAGAAGGAATCAAAAGCAGCCCAAAATTGCGTTTGCGTTGGTTTTAGCCCTGTTCTGAACCAGTTTTTTATTGTGTTTAAGTTTATCATAATTATAGTTTTATTAGTACATAGTCAAAATATACGTTTTGCACAGCAACAGAAAGCTCCCTAACTCCTATTTTAAAATTTGTTAGGTTTCTTGCGGCAACAATGTATATGATGTCATTATTTTGATTCCAAGAAGCTTCGCTAATACTTCTAAAATTGCCAAGTACTAAATAATTTGTTGTACCTACATTTGGTATATTAATAGTAATAAGCTCGTCATCACCATTTGGTGCATCGCCCAAGTGTATAGATCCGCTGTGTAGTTTTTCTACATAGCTTGTTAACTTATCAGATACTGCTTGGCTGAGCTTTTTTGGAGTTATTATTTTTTCATCGTTAACCCCCGATATTGCTTCAGCTGTTGTTGCAAGTTTTGCAATTCCTTTTATAGACTCAGTTGCTGTTGGTAGCGTTTCTTCACTTAGCTCTTTTAACGTTTTTGTTCTTGTAAATTCTGACCAGTTTATAGCATTTACTCCAGATCCAAATTCGGCATATCTTTTACGGTATACTGGTTTTGTGAGCCCGTCCTCAAAAACTGCTGTAGTAACATCTTCTCTAATTAGTATAGTTTGTTGTAACGTACCTCCTATAAATTCTAGAAGTTCTCCGTTAACATAAATAACGCCGTTACTAATAGTGCCGCCAGTCTGCACACAGCCAGTTATAATAGTTTTTTCGCCTATCATTGCACCATATTTATTAAATATAGCGTATGCCGTTTGCATACTGTCTAGTGTGTTTGTTTCTAATGGAAAACCTCCTGTTTGTAGAAAATCAATTGTATTCATTCTGCTATTATTTTATATCGTTTTACGCCCTCTTTATAAAAATCAATGAGCGCTTTTAATTCGTATTTTTCTTGAGTTTGCATCGCACTTATTGTATGTGGTGCGTAAACAATAAAATCTACTCCAGTGTCTGAATAATCACTATGGTTATGTATGTAACTTACTCCTAAAAAATTAGGTCTATTTTCTGCTGTTGTATAGATATAATATCTTTCATAACTATTACCGTTTCCTATTCGTATTCTTCGAAGCTGTGGATCAAACTTATCATTTAGCACTTTTCTCAAGAAACAAACTTGCCCGTTGTGTGCTAGCTTATAGATATTATTATACCTAAACGATAACCACACATCATATATATTACTTATAGGAAGAAGCACAATGTTGCAATAATTAATAAGTGCTTGCTTTCTTAAAAATGATGGCAACAATAGCCTAGCTAATATGTTAAAATTCAAATTATACCACATAGCTAATATTATCAAAGTTTTCAATCTTAAAATATCCGCTTTTTGCAATACGCTTAACGTCTATATTTGTGGGTTGACCATACCCGTTTATGCTAGGATCTATCCAGCTAGATTTTGCAACTATTAGGTGCGGAATAATAACGCCGTCTACTTCTTGCAACTTATCAACCAAAGCTGCATTTGTATATTCTCCGTTAAAAGGGAGCTCCTTCATGAACTCTTGTATAGCATCCTCCACTGGTTTATTTCCATTTATAATAGAATATCCGTTTGCGTCTATTACGAGAGGGTCTCGGTATATTACTAAATTCAGCAGTAGGATGTCTGCTTGGTAATTGATTATATGTATTGCCGTGCCCGCAAATTTGATTTCTTCAAAATAAGCCGATAGGCTATCCTTTTCTGCATTTGTTATTGGCGATAATTCATTATTAGACTCTCCAGCTACTTTTATTACAATCTCGCCAATAGTATCGCTATTATTAACGGCAGCGTATTTAATTATTTTTGAGTTGGCTATTTGCTCTTGAGTAAATCCGTTATTATCAAAATTATCGCTGTCTGTTTGTAAGTCAAATCCGTACTGAAATTTTAACGCCATAAATCTATACCAAGATAGTCTTCCTTTTTTTTGATCTTTAATTATTGTAGTTATTTCTTGTTTATGTGCATCAAACAACTTGGCAAGCAGATGTATTGAAAACGATATCATATCAAAAAGTATATTTTCTAAAGATACCAATGAGAACTCCTCCTCAAAGCTGTTACCAGGAGTTAATCCATAAAGTGATTTTATGGTATCATTATTTACAAATGCGCTCGTTATTTCTTGCTTTATTTCTTGTCTTGTCTTTGCCATTATCCTATTATAAATGTGCTACCTATTTCCATATCGCCTATACCAATTGCTGCTATTGTTTTTCTGTCAATGCTAGTTGCAGGCTCATTATTTTTATTAAAAAAGGCTACAACTGCTTTGTTGATTATTTTTTTTACTGTTATGGTAGACCCAATAGCCAAGTCATCATCGCCAATAATAGCTGTTACGCTTACACCATTTTCTATTGCTATATCAAGTGCCGACTCATACGACCCTGTAAGATGAATTACCTTATCTATAAGGCATTGTCCTTGTTTTACTATATTACTCATAGCTACACTCAATGGTTACTTGTTTTAAATCATACAAATCTAAATGGCTAATTTTTAAACCATCTTTTGTAAACTGCTCTCTAATTTTATGTCTAAACTCTAGCAAATTACTAGACAATAGTGCGTCTTCAATACCAACTCCTAAAGTAGGATTAGCTTTAAAATCTCCTGCGTGTGCCAATAGCATAAAAGCTTTATTTTGTTCTAGCGTATTGCCAATAATAAGCCCTTGTATTATCTTACCATTATCATCACGCACAGGGTTAATCTTCAAATCTAAGATTGTTCCTTCGTCTTCGTTATCGACAACTTGTATTGCTCTATCTTTCATTATTCTAGTGTTAAAGTATGTGTGTCGCCGTGACTATCTGTTCCCACAGCCTTACCTTGTTTTACGTAATTATCAATTTTATCAGATAGTAACTGAGCCATTGCATCGGCAATAGCGTCCTTATTATTTACGATACTAGGGTTATCAAATATTTGACGTAGCCCTACTTTTAAATCGTTCTTGAGTACTAATTTATTAAATGCCATTGCAACTACTTTAAAATTGTATTTAAACGCTGATTAATATTTTGCGTTACTTCATTTTTTATTTGTGTTATTAGTGATACATTTGGTGTAACTCCAATAGAAACAACCACTTTGTTTAATTCATCACAGAGCTTACCAAATTGCGTGATATAGTCATTAAGTACTGTTTTTAAATTCTCATTACCTTGATTAATTTCGTAACCTTGATTGTCTATTTTAAAATTAGTATCGCCAATTATTAATTCTATACGTTCTACTTCATCAACTTTTATAACTGACAAATTATCTAACTCACCGCTTAAACTTAATACCACTACTTTAGATCCTACTTTCGGAATTATCAATAAGTAATTATCGCCATCAATAGTTGCCTTTAATTTAACATCGCTTAAGTCCAACCCACTTTTTAGTGTAATAGTACAATGGTCACCTTGAACACTTTTTATTGTTGCCGTTATTGGTAAATTAGGATTTGCTCCAACAATTTCTTTTAGGGCTCTTTTTATTTTGGTTAATTGATCCATCAACTTAATTTTATTCCTAGTGTAACTGTTCTTTTCCCTCCGCTTTCGCTTAAATTTGTTGTAACACCAACTACATAATACCATGCCGTTTTGTCAGGATAGTCTTCATCTTTTATACGTGCTGAGTAAGTCGGTTTACACATTGGTATGAGCCAAGTGTCAAAAGTCCCCTCATAACCTGCAGCACTTTTTTTGATTAATTCGGCATCTGCAATCCGTTGCATTGACGCCTTATCCATTGCGCCTACTTTAAGTGTTACTTTATTTCCTCCTGTTGTTCCTGCTGTAGCCTTGTGAACTTTACCTTTTATGTCTGTGCTTTCAATTGTTACTTCAACTTTAGTATCTAATTTGTTTTTAAATTCTAAGCTTGAATTTTCAATATTTTTTTGCATTGAATAAAAGACTTCGCCTCCTTTTTCTACATAAGGTGGATGAACGTGTAATACTTTTGTTTCGGTATTAAAAAAGATGTTTGCTTTGGTTTCCTGCTGTATTTTCTTTAGTACATCATATCCTGTTGCTTGATGTATTGTGAATTTCTCATAATTAATATCATAAGTACAATTCACTTTATAACCAGTATCAATTTCATTAACTAAATACTGCGCTATTTTTTTTAGCGATGTTGGTTTCAATTCTCTGTCTTTTACTCCTTTTCGGAATAAAAACAAAGCATCTTCACAAACTATTTTCAATGAACTATCACTATTAATTATATCTTGAACATAGCCAATAAACTCTGTTTCTAATTGACCGTCATAGCCAAGTTGTATTAGAACCTCTGTACCTCTTACTATTTTATTTTCTAACTTTAAAGCAGTATTCATTACTGCCTCTGGTAAAACTATTGTAGCAGTATCTGCCAAGTTGTTTACAGAACAAACAATATCGCATTCAGCCATAAGAGCCAAGCGATATGCTTTGCCTTTTGTCTTAAATTCGATATTCCAGTCTATATTGTACATTCAGTTGTTTTTATGAAAACTATCTACACCTGCAAGTGCAGATAGTTTTAGTTTTATGTTATTCTTTTGCCATAGCTACATATTAACCCATCTCTAGGATTTCGTGGTACTTTTGCTAGCCAGCAATTACATCGTTTTTTGTCATTATTTTTAGCATTAAAACTATTATTATCATATAAATTAACGGTTCGAATTGTTGCTAGTGGATTAAATAAGTATGGTCTAATCGCTTTACCTACATCGGTTATCGGATAATAGGGAAAAGTTACCTGGTTAAATTGTTTAGTGTCAATTATGATCATAATTGTATCGCTCTTGGCGACCGAATGAACATAACTAAAGTTAGTATTTTGTAGCTTAATTGCTACACTTTCAACGCCACTCGTTGTAATACTATCTGCGCTAATGCAAACAATATCATCAACAGCTGAATTTTGTCTCAGGTCGCCGTGGTATGCGAATCCCGTGAAACTAACCAAACTGATTAGCATCATTAATAAGACTGCTCTCGCTTTCATATATTTTTTTAGCCAACCGAACCGCTTTAAGCGGGTTGGTTGGGTGATTTTCTTTTTTAAATTCTTCAAACAAATCATCAATTAATTTATCTGCATCTTTTTTTGTGTTTTGCTGAATAATTGTCATTAAACTTGCAAAGTGTTTTACAGATTTTTCATCATACAAATCAAATTTTTTGACTAAATATTTTTTAATTGTGTCCTTAAATAAGAACATAAATACTAAAATTAATACTGCAGCAACTAATAAAGTTACTAAAGGATTACTTGCTAAAATTGATACTAATTTTTCCATTGTTTTGGGTTTTAATCGTTAATATCTAGTAATAATTTATAGTCAAAATCGCTATATGCTTTTATCTCGTAGGCTTGTACATTCTCGCCTTTTGTAAATGGAAAGCTAAAATCCTCAATTACAATTTGGTTAATACCTAATAGTTGCAATGGTTCACAAAACACTTTAATACTCTTTGGCGTTATCATTATATCACGCAGACGCTCAAAATCTTTTATAGGATAACAGTCTTGTACGGAGCCAGTAAGTAAAGAACCAATTAAAACTCCTGTAATGGTAATTTCATAATCTGCTTGATTCCAACGTTCTTTTATAGAACCACCAATACTAATACCGTTTTTTGTAGTGGATCTTGCCTTTGCTACATTACGGCGTATAATAGTATTTTTACCACTTATGGTTACCATTGGTTCGTAAGGCAGTAGCCATTTATTACCTGCATCATCTACAAACCAAAACGGAAAGAATTGCTGTGCCTCAGGTGTTGGATCATCGGCTTTCCAAAGATTTACTTTAAAGTCTGCATTTTCTTGTGCATAATATTCTGTATTCGTTTTAAAGTCTGCATTTTCTTGTGCAATACTTTCTTTATTTTTTAAAGGTAAAAATGGAATAGGTGGCAATACGTGTTTCATTAGCTCGTTTTGCACAGCGTTAAATCTTGGAATACTCACTTTTGAGCCAACCAAACTTGCAAATAATATGTCTGTATTGTTATATCCCATTTTTAACTTCCTGCTGTTGTTGCTAGTGCTAATGTTCGTAAAAGTGCATCTGTTCCTGCATCTTGCATTTGCTTTGCACTATCTTTAAAATCGTTCCCTTTTATATTTAATACGCCTATTAATTGCTCTAATGTAATAGTGATGTAATTGTGTTTTGTTCCTCCTGTTGCTATTGCTTTATTTGTTTTTGTTCCTGCTCCTTTTCCGCTTCCGCTTGAATTTCCTTTTTTACTAGATGAAGTACCAGGAATAATTGGTGCAGTTACTCCTGTAGGGTCTTCAACCTCTGTTTTTACTTTCCATTTAAGAGATGCTCCTGCCTTTCCAAATTCTTTAGCAGATTTAAGAGTAGTTTCTTTTACTTTATTCGCGGCATCTTTTATCGCCTGAATCCTTTTATCTGTATCTGCATTAATTTTGGCTATCATTTTTTGATTTTCGGTGCTGTCACCAATACCAACTGCCTCTTTAAATTTATACCAACCCAGTTTTATTTTATCAATACCTATCATAATTCCATTTACAACTGTTGTAAAATATAACTTGATGCTATCAGCAAATAATTGAAATAATAATTTTCCGCCCTCAACGGTATGTTTCCACGCTTCACCCCAACCTTCTGTTTTAGATATTACCCATGCTATTGCTGCGGCAATAGCAATAACTATTGCTGGAATTAAGAAAACAGGCGACAACATTATGTTTAGAATACCTTGAGCAATTGCCCATCCTTTAGTAGAAGTTGAAACTATGTTAGTCCATAAGGCTTGCATCTTAGTTGCATTGGTAACAAAAGCCAACATTTTACTAAATCCTGAAAAGACAGGCAATAAATTACTTATATCAAAAGCAATTCCGCCAAGTGCCTTGGCATAACCTAATGCACTATCTGTTGCGTTAAATAAAGTAATTTTAAAATCATCAATTCGTGTTTTTAAACGTGCATTTTTTTCTGCAGGTGAGTCCATTACAATTGCCGCCTGTTCATAAGCCGTATTAGTCCCTACAATTGCTTTGGTTAATCTTTCCTGTTCGTCAATGCCGTTAATTAAAGCAAGCGCTGCATTACTATTTTCTCTACCAAATAGTTTAGTAACTAATGCGCTGTCTCCCATTATCTTTTTTAATGGCTTTAGCCTTTCAGCAAGTGTGCTATTTTTATCAGTCAATTTAGATATATCAACTCCTGCAGCTTGTAGTTCAGTTCTTACATCTTTAGGTAAAAACCGACCAGTTGCTAATACGGATATTGTATTTCTTAAGGCAACACCTCCTGCCGCTCCTTTTTTTCCTGCTTTGTCCAATACTTGAATTGCGGCAGCAGTTTCTTCAAAACTTACCTTTGCCATTTTTGCCGCCATACCACTTTGCTCAAGTGCTGCCTTTTGCTGTGGTAATTCTGCCGAGCCTTCTTTTGCAGCTGCTGCCATAATGTTCATCATACGACTCATTTCTTGGCTTGCTTTTATAGGATCATTGAGTGATACTTGATATTGGTTCATTGCCGTACTTAATACTTCTGTTGCAGCTCTTGTATCTCCACCCATAGTTTTGCTTAAGGTGTTTACTTGATCGCCCATACTACTTAATGCTTCAGGAACTTTTGCAATTTCTGGGCTTAATTGCGATAATATAAGTTTGTACGATTCTACTCCTTGAGCCGCAGAACCACCAAAAGTTTTAGCCGATTTACGTGCCGTTTTTTCAATTGCTTGTAATTGAGTATCCGTTACATCAGTAATTGCTTTTAAGTCTGCAAGCGATGTGCTTAATTTTACACCAGGATCTGCTAACGATTCAAAACCAGTAGCGGCAGATTGTACGTTTTGAATAAGTGAGTGTAAATTTACTTGGCTAAGTTTAGAATTAATCTTGTCAATTGCCTTCGAAAAATTACCACTTAATTTATTTACATCTTTTCTTACCTTATTGAGACTTTTATCCAGCTTCAATATTTTAGCAGTTACTTTATCTGCCGAAGATGTAAAAATAAGATTGTAATTTAAAGTACTCAAGGTTTATTGATTTTCAAGTTTTCTAATATGTTCTAATTCCTTTAATCGCATTGCCCATTCTAAGTCACTAAGGCTGTCAGGATCAATTCGCATATAGTAACGCAGTTGTGCGTTACTAATACGAATGTAATCGGTTGGGTCAACTGCTGCAGCCTTTAGAGCTTTTCCAGTTTTGCATCTTTTATCTCAATGATTTCTGCTAGTTGAGCAGAAACGGACATAAAATAAGAATCCTTAGTTTTAATTTCTTCATCTCCAGCAAGCCAACAATTCTTTAATAGAATTTCGTTAAACTTCATTGGATCTTTTGTTCCAACAGCACTTGCATAAGAAAGCGTTTTTCTGTCAGGAGATTTTAAATAACAGACTTTATCTTCAACTGTTATTTTAAATACATTTTCAAATTGTGCTTTCCACGCATCAATTTGCTCTTGTGTTACTTGGTTTGTTTTTCCCATTTTTACGCTTGATTTTTAATGTTAATACATATAAAAGGCAGGGTTATTTCCATAAACTTATCGCCTTGTTTTAGTTCTTTTGCTGCCTCGGTAAAACGAATTCCCTGAGCTCTATCAGTAATTATAGCATTTCCAGCAGATGGATTACCGTACCCAAATAAACCATCTAGAGAAAGGCTAAGTACTGAACCATTTCCTGCTTCTACTAGCGCTTCATACTCGCTCTGTAGTAAAGTAATTTCACCTTCGTAAGCAATGTTACCACTTTGTATAGAGTGTGGATTTCTACCTTTGGCATATAACGCCTCACGTTCTATTTTTTCGCTGTATTTTACGGCTCTAATTCCCGTAAGGTCACGACCTCCTAAAATTAAGGTAAGGTCTGCCCATTCGTATTGTCTTGAATCAAAACTCATTTTCTAATTATTTAAGGTTACATCATAGCCAAGTAATATATCAAACCAACGGGCATAGCCTTTTGGTCTAACTTTTAGGCTTAATTCTATTTTATTAGTGCTTACCACGTTTTTAGTTAAATCAAAAGTGGCTTTTACTCCCAAATCGTTTTTGTCATTAGGGTTAGCAGATAGCTCATTATTTGCAGTCATTTGTTGTGCAATAGCTCGCTCTATATTTCCTTCTACTGTTTTAGCGTAAAATGGCGAAATAGTGCCGTCATTATTTACATTAAAATCTGCAAGAATTTCGTTGCTTGCTACATTGTGTGCTATGCGGTAGGCTTTATCAATAACACGTCTACGGCTAATATAATGATAGTCATCAGTCTCAGCAGTAGCTAATGGATCATCAGTAATATAATATCCTGACTTACCAACATGTGTTCTAAAAGTAATGTAGCCTTTATCATGTAAAGATTCTACATCATATAACTCAATAACTTTATCTACTACAAAAGCACCTAATGTAGCTAGTGACCCTGTTTTTACTTTACCCGCATTTTCATGAACATGTATTTTTGCTAAACGAGCCGCCAAAATATGGTTTGCAGTTCCATAGCTTACAGGCGCATCAATTCGCTTCTTGGTGTCACCCAAAAATATAGCCACACGGTTATCATTGCCAGTTAACAACGTAGGTAAATCAATATGGTTACCGTTGAATGCGTAGCCCTCTATTATTGCAATAAAAGGAGCGTATTTTTTGTTTGTATAGTTTACGGCTAAAAGCTGTGCTTTTTGCTTAGCAATCATAACATCTTCATCCATTCCGTCTGTAATTACAGCTGTATATGATGCATCTGGAGAAAATTTAGTAATCAATGCTGTTAGTTTGCCATTTGCAGCGTCAAGTAATTGTTCAGCTGGGGCTTTTCCTGTTGTAGCGTCTGGAGTGAACCAGTCGCTTACTTTATCCGTTTTTGGAAATCCCATTAACCAAAGCTCTTGACCTTCTCCTGCTTCTTCATAAAACTCACGTAATGTTTTATAAAGTATGTAGTTGTCAACGTCAGGTAGTATTCCTAAAGTGGCTACGTCTTGCATTCCTTTAACAACATATGGTGTTTCTAATTCAAATTTGCCTGCAACGGCTACAGATGAGGCTAACAAACCAAACACCCCATCTGCTGTAGAAACTACAGAACCTAAGTTGCCGTTGTCAAACTTTATTTTTATTCTTGGTAACATATATTAAATGTGTTTTAAGTTTAATTTAATTGTCCTTTAAAAGGAACTGTTATTTTATTTGGGTCATCCAAATAGGCGCTAACTGCTACTCTTATTTCATCAATTGTTTCTGCCCCGTTTAGTGGAACTTCGTTGTCTTTTACATAAAGCATAAGCTCGTCAATTGTTGCGTTAGTTACGTTAGTATCATCTTCTACTTTATCGTCTTCAATTTCTTTAGCTTCAGCTGTTAGCTTAGCTATTCTATCTTTTCCTGCGGAAATAACTGTTTTTGCCGTTTCATTTTTTAGTGCAGTTTCAATGTCTGCTACTGTTTTCATATTTTCAATAGCATCAATTCGTAGCTTAGCCTTTTGGTTATTGCTTAATTCTTTTCCCGTGGTTTTTGAGCTAGTTTGTTTAGCCTTATTTGTACCTTTACGAGTTACTGTTAGTACAGCTTTGTCTTTCAACTTATCAGCGTATGTTTTAGCGTCATGCTCTGTGAAGAATGCAATACCGTCACTAGTTTTGTAATACGCTTCTAATCTTGTGTTTTCTTTGAAAATAGGATCTTTCATAATTTATTGCTTTTTATGCTTTTTAAATATTCGTTTTAAAAAGCGAGGTTTATTTTTTTTAGGTGCAATTGTTATTACACTGTCTTTATGCTGTTGAATAAGCTTGTTTTTTGTACTTGGGTCAATAACTATTGTAATAGGGTCAGCCTTAGTAGACTTTACCTTTCTTATTTCTGTTTTCACTTGATTCGTAATTGATGTTGTTTGCTTTTTTATTGCCAGCTCAATAGTAGATTTTTGCTGCTCTACTATTATATTAGCGGCATTTATAGCAACTATGTATCCAATGGATACGCCAACAATTACCGAAATAAGTGTCAGTATTAAATTTTCTGCTATGTTTTTCCAGTTAATCATACGTTCATTTCAAAGTGTGGTGTATCAATAAAACCATCTTTTATATCGTTTTTGTTCCAATCGCCTCCCCAACGGTTAAGCGGATGTAGGGTTTCCCAATAATCACCAACTATTTTAATAATATCCCAGTTATAAGTAAGTTCGTTATCTACAAAAAAATTGAAGTCAACTGCCAATCGTTTTAAATGGTTAGAATGCATTGTTTTGCTTTTACCACTTTGCATATAAATAAGCTGTTGCTCTCTAGTACGATATGCCTCACCAAAGGTTAATTCTATACCTTTTTCATTGGCAAATACAATAAGCTTTGCAATGTTTTTAGTAAATATTCTTTGGTATTGGCTTAATTTCATTACTTCCCGTTTTTTCCGTTTAACTGTTTAAATTTTTGCAGTTCCATTACAAGCTCTCTATTGGTAGCGATTAATTTTCGGTTGATGTTTTCTAGCTTCATCAATTCCTCTATGGCTTTGTCTAAACGCATTGCCATATCGTCTAGTAAGCCTTGATAATATTTTGCCGCTTTTATCTCGCCCTCAGTTTCCATTGTTTTAAGTTCCTGTGCATTTTTCTTACGTGCAAAAAACCAAGCTATTAAAGCCGTGAAAAACGGAATACCAACAGATGTAAGTAATTCTTGTATCATTTTAATAGTTTTAAAAAAGGTACCGTGTGTTCTAGATTGTCATAAATATTGTACAACTTTATCACTCAAGTAATGGGTTGTAATATCACGCGTATTCTAGATTCGGCGTGAGACTCACGGTACCTAAATTATTAAATTATCGCACCAATATGTTTGTTTTGGTAAGGCACTACTACAAAGTAATGTCTGTATGCCAAATCATTGGTTTGCCCTTTAGGATTGGTTTTTGCAGGTGTAAAATACTGCTTGGTTAATCCTGTTTTTTTTGCAATTCGGGTTTTTACAAATCCTACAGATGCTGTTTTGTCGGTTGCCACCGGTACAGCTCCAAAAGGTTTTTTAGCTCCTGTGTTGTCGTAAACCGGCATTACCGGATATTTATGCAACTCAAAATCTGCAATAAATGGAGCAGGTTTTCCTTTGGCATAATCTACCAATTGGTTACCAAAGTTTTTACGGTCTAACAACAAATCGTTCCAATGGTCAGAGCATAATACTAAGCGTCTGCCTTCCGCTTCCCAACCTGCTTTATCACAAGCTTGTTTAAAGGCTACCAAGTCTTCGTAAGTAAGTCTTTTTCTACCTGAAGGATCGGTTAAACCGTCTGCTCCTCCTGTTGCAGCAATTACAGGCGTATCTGCTGTATTGGTTTGCGGTGCAATAGAATGGATTGCTTTTTTAAACTTGTTACTTAATACGGCTCTTACAAGCGATTTAGTAACTAAGTCTATCTTGTCATAAGACGCACCAATAATTTGGTCATCTGATAAAGTAACTACTTTTGTTTGCAATTTATCCAACGTAATTTCAATGGTTCCGTCATCATACACTTGTACAGGAATAGGATATGTAGTATTATTGATTAATACATCTACTTCAAATTCGGTACTTGGTACGTAAATTTTGTTTTTTTCGGAAAGCTGTCCTTGGTTAATTTGCGTAACATCTACAGCTATCTCAGGCACTCCGTCTAAAAACGATGCTTGGTCTGAATTGTCAAGGTTTTGGATAACACGTCCTAACCATACTTCTGGAAAATTTTGTGGCATTTTCTTTATTTTTTAATAGTGAATAATTTTTTGTATTGCTCTGGTTGTTCCGCCTTAAAGGCTAACTGCTCTTCGTGGCTTAACTTTTGAAAATCCTCTACGGTTTTCACTTCGGTATTACCTGCATTGTTTACTTGAGCACCTAAACTCGCTTTTGCAGGAATACCTGCCAAAGTAGATGTCAATAATTCAGGGTTTGAAATACCAAGGTTTACAAAAGCTTCTTTTTTGTCTGCGGTAATTCTACCTTCTTTTACGGCAGTTTCTACTTGCTTGGTAATTGCAGCTAATTTTGCTTGCTCCTCTTTTTGTGCAATAGCAGATAACTTTTGCTCTAAATTCTCTTTTTCGGTCTTTAATGTATCACGTTCAGTACCTAAAGCAAGTAATTTTGCGTTAAGCTCTGCCTGATCCATTTCAGTGCCAACAGCAACACCTAATAAAGTGCACACTGATGCTTCTAATTTGATTTTCATACTTGTATTGTTTTTATTTTCGATTGTACTTTTTTTTGTTTCGCCAGTAATAGACAAACATAATTCTTGAACTTCCTCGTCTGTTAAAGGCGCTTCATTATCGCCTACATAAAGTCTAATAGAATTTGCATTTGATGGAATTGCTACAATAGAAACCTCGTACAATTCACATTTAGTAAGTATTAATTTTCCTCCTGCCAATTTTAAGTCCTCTCTATTAAAAGAAATTCCCATTGAGCAAGATTTTATAAATCCTCTATCAACTTTGCCAGCTATTTTCTTAACATCTTTATCTTTATCATCAAAAACAGGGTAACCAGTTAATAGCCCTTTTGTTTTCTTTACCTTTTCCCAACTGCCTAGTACATTACTAGTATTGTTCCAATGGTTATCTAACATTACGGGGTTGTTTTTAAAACGAGATAGTCCAATCCCTGCTGTAAGGATTGAAAATCCGTAAGAGTTCTCTACGGTTTCGTCATTAAAAACAAATGGTTGCTTTGGCATTAATACTTATTTTTTGATATTGTTATTACTAATAATGACTGCAAATATTGATAAGAAAGAGGTATTAAAAAAATAGTTGTAAAGCCACTTGACAGATGTGTAAAGCAGGTTTACAACGTTGTCAAGTGGCTTAACGGTTTTTTGAGTAGCAATCTATTTTATAGCAATTTTGCTGTAAATTATTTATATGGGACTTAAAAAATCGGAGGCACAAGAGTATGCCAAAATGCTATTTTTAGATACAACACAAAAACTGACAATTAAAGAAATTGCTGAACGTGTTGGTGTGCGTCCTAATACGGTATCTAATTGGATTAAAAAAGAATCTTGGGATAAGTTGAGAAAATCATTAATGGTAACACGCCAAAAAATGATTAGCGACCTATACGACCAACTAGAATGGTTAAATAATGATATTAAAACACGAAAAACAAAAGTAGCCACGTCAAAGGAATCAAATACCATAGCCGTCATTACTACCTCTATTAAGCGGTTAGAAACGGAAACATCAATCGCAGAAGTCTATGAAGTGGCTACTTCTTTTTTAGATTACCTAAAGCCTCAAGACTTTAATTTGTATAAAAAGTTAATACCAATATTTGATGGTTTCATTAATTTAAAAATGAAATAATGGCAACCAAAGCTGAAGATAGAAAGTACTTTAAATTATGGCAACAGTATCGTGAAAATTCTGCGAAAGCAACACCTATTGATTTAAACGAAACGGCAGTTGCTAAACAGCAGCGTATTGCTCAATTAGAAAAACGTCTAGAAGAGTGGTTTAAATATTACTTTCCTAATTTCTATACTTCAGAACCTGCTCCATTTCATATTGCAGCAACCAAACGAATATTAAAAAATCCTGAATATTACGAAGTGCGCTCTTGGTCAAGAGAGTTAGCAAAATCTGCTAGAACTATGATGGAGGTTCTGTACCTAACATTAACGGGTAAAAAGAAAAATGTATTATTAGTTTCGAGTACTGGAGATAATGCGGAACGTTTACTATTACCTTACAAAGCTATTTTAGAAGTAAACAATCGTATTATTAATGATTATGGCGTACAGGAAAGTTTAGGTAATTGGGAAGCATCAGAATTTATTACCAAAAAAGGTGTAGCCTTTAGAGCACTTGGTGCTGGGCAAAGCCCTCGTGGAACTCGTAATGATGCCGATAGACCAGATGTGATATTATTAGATGATATTGATACTGACGAGGAATGCCGTAATCCGCAAAGAATTAAAACCAAAGTAAAATGGATTAACGAGGCTTTGTATGCCACAAGGTCTATTTCTAATCCGTTGCTTTGGATTGCCTGTGGAAACATTATCGCAAAGTATTGTGCTATTACCGAAATGGCAAAAGTAGCAGACAAACACGAAATTATAAACATTCGTGATAAGAATGGTAAGAGTACGTGGAAACGTAATACCGAAAAACATATTGATAGAGCTTTGTCTAAAATTCCGTGGTCTGCACAACAAAAAGAATATTTTAACAATCCGATATCGGAAGGTGATATTTTCAAAGAGCTTACTTATGGTAAAGTGCCAAGACTCTCAAGCTGTGATCAAGTGGTTGTATATGCCGATCCTTCTACTTCTAATAAAGATAGAGGCAGAAATAAACAAGCGTCCTATAAGTCTGTAGTTGTAGTTGGCTCTAAAGGTCGTAAACGATACGTATATAGATGTTGGGTTGAGCAAACAAGTAACGCCAAGTTTGTAGATTGGCTGTATGAGGCGTATTTATACCTAAAAGAAAACAACGTAGATACCAAGCGAATCTATATTGAAAACAACTCACTACAAGACCCGCACTACCAGCAAGTGCTATTACCGCTTATTTACGACAAAGCAAACGATTACGGATTTACATTACCAGTTACCGAGGATAAGCGAAAGAAAGCTGACAAGTTTTTTAGAATTGAAGGAACGCTAGAACCACTCAACCGTTTAGGTAACTTAATTTTCAATATTAAAGAAAAAGCCGAGCCAAATATGATACGCATGCACGACCAAATGATTGGCGTATCGGAAAGTGCTAAAGTTATGGATGCACCAGATGCCCTTGAAGGTGCCTGCTGGCTAATACAAAACAGAATTATACAAAAGAATATGGGTTATTCTTTTGGGAAAATAAACTCACGAAAATATTAAAACTATGTTTTTAAAATACGAAGATTTAGGTAGTACGATGTACGGATTTCAAATACAGCAAATTACTGAAGGCGATAATACTATTGTAGCTATTGCTTTAGCGGCTGCTGAAGAAGAAATACGCAGTTATTTAACAGGAAACAATCGTAAAGAGTGGCTAGACGGTCGTATTCAATATGATGTAGAAGCCATATTGAATAAAACGGGGAGCGATAGAAACCAATTAATAGTAAAACACGGTGTTACTATTGCCAAATGGTGGATAATAGATTTATCTAATGCCGATATGATTTACGAACAAGCAAAAGAACGCTACGATAGAAGCGTAGATTGGCTTACTAAATTAGCCAACGGCGATTTAACCTTAAGCACCTTACCAATATTACCGAATACAAATAGTGATGGCGATACTAAGCAAGCATTTAGTTTTGGATCACGTAAAAAATTTAACCACGAATAGTTATGGCAAAGAGTAGAAGACAAAGAAAAAAGGCGTACCATAAAAATAATAATGTTGTGAATTTAGCCAATGTTAAAAAGAATGCTAAAGTACCAAAATATACAGCAAGTATTGCACCTAAAGCTGTAGCAAGAACTAGGCAAGATATTGCAAGCTGGAACAGAGCTTTAAAATTTACACAATTAGAGGATAACCCAAAATGGTATTTATTGCAACAGCTTTATAATGAAGTAAGCCTTGACGCATTATTTGTATCACAATACAAAAACCGACAACTTAAAGCCTTAAGTAAAAAACCAGTCCTTAAAAAACCAAATGGCGATATAGACGAAGAGCAAACTATGCTATTGCACAAATCTAATTTTACTAAAGAGATAAACCGCTATATTTTAGACGCAAAATATCGCAGAGTTTCTTTAATTGAATTGTCTTTTGATGAAAACGAGCAACTAAAAGTAAGCCTTATTCCTCGTGAAAACTTAGACCCTAACGGTGGTTTTTTATATCCTGATTATACCGAGGATAAAAAAATAGATTACCGTAATGTTTCCGAATACGGCACTTGGCTGTTAGAATTTGGCGAAGCAGGAGATTTTGGACTTATAAACAATGCCATACCACATATTTTATTTAAACGATTTGCACAAAGCTGTTGGTCGGAGCTTTGCGAAATTTACGGTATTCCGCCAAGAGTGCTAAAAACCAATACGCAAGACCCACAAGCGGTAAAACGTGGCGAGGATATGATGAACGATATGGGAGCAGCCGCATGGTTTATTATAGACGAAAACGAACAGTTTGAATGGGCAACCGCCGCAACTACCAATGGCGATGTATATAACAATTTAATAAACCTATGTAATAACGAAATTTCATTGCTTATAAGTGGTGCAATTATTGGGCAAGATACCAAACACGGAAATAGAAGTAAAGATGAATCCGCTCAAAATATGCTTGACGTTTTAATCGATAGCGATTTAAACGATATTGAAAAGGCATGGAACACCATAGTAATACCTGCTCTTATTAAAATCGGAGTGCTAAAAGGTGAGCTAACTTACGGCTACGAAAAAGCCGAAAACATAGAGCAACTTTGGACAATGACTAAAGAAATATTGCCCTATAAAAATATAGACGATACCTGGATAAAAGAGAAATTTGGTATTGAAATAACTGGCGATAGACAACAGCCACAACAAAACTTAAAACTAGATGCCGATTTTTTCGATTAAGCCCTAACTCGTATTTTAGGGCGTTAAACGAAAACTTAACGCATTTATATGCTTGTACTTGTGACAAATGTAACCACCAAGCAAAACGCCTTGAATTAGGGCTTGGAGAGGATGTATTTAAACCATTATTAACTGCCGTTGAAAAGGCATTTAAAAAGCTACATTCTAAAGGGAAATACAAGCCAAAAGATTTAGCCAAAACAAAAGAGTATCAAAATGTAATTAGAGAAACAAACAACATTTTAAGTCGCTCTTTAAAGGATAATGATTTATCTGATGGAATGCTTAAAAGTTTGCAAAACGATATTTTTGTATTCTCTGGTTTAAAAACACACGCACAACTTTTTGAAGCATCAAGGCAATTGCTTACTGCAGATAAAACTATTAAGCCTTTTGCACAATTCAATAAAGATGTAAAAGACATTCCAGAAACGCATCGTAAATATTTAGAGGCAGAATATGACTTTGCAGTTGGCTCTGTACAAATGGCAGAAAAATGGGATACCTTTAGCGATAGCGATAGATATTACTTGCAATACCGAACCGCAAACGATGATAAGGTGCGTGTAACACACCAACCATTACACGAAATAACCCTACCAAAAACAGATGCTTTTTGGGATAAATACTTTCCGCCAAACGGTTGGCGTTGTAGATGTACCACTTTGCAAGTATTGGCTCATACTAATAAGCAAAGCGATAGTAAAGAAGCCCTTAAAAAAGGAAATAAAGCAACCACGCAGCTTAATAAAAACGGCAAAAACAAACTAGAGATATTTCGGTTTAATGCAGGTAGGCAAAAGGTGGTGTTTCCGCCGAAACATCCGTATAATAAGGTTGCAGGAGCAGCCAAAGCACAAGCAATTACTAAAGCAATTGTTAATAATCAAGAGCGATATACTGATATTACTTTTGAGAAAGTACCAGGAATAACCAACAAAGGCGTACTTGAAATTTTCACTAAAGGAAAGCAAAACAAAAACGAATTTAAAAAAAATAAAAAAGCGTTAACTATTGTGGCTAATAAAGGTGGAAAATATAGAATGTTGCCAGTTATCAATGATGATAATAAAAATCCTGATGCACTAAATTTGATTACTAAGAAATTTGTTGATGTAAAAGTTGCTAATGGTACAAATGGTAAAAATATTATTATGAATGCAATGAAAGGAGCTTCAAAACAGGGAGCGTCAGAGTTATTATTACACTTAACAAAAAAGCCAGATAGTTATAGAAAAATGTATGGTGCGTTAAAGTATATGATAAAAATGAATAGAAATAAAAATGTAAAAACTATCGTTGTTATCTATCCAAATAAAAGTATAAAAGAATATAAAATATCAGAAATTAAGAAGAAGATAAAGTAATTGCTCACTTTATCCTCTCTAGGGGTGCGACTCCAGTTCGAAACCGATCGTCTCACCAGAGTGCAAATATACAAAAAAATAATTAAACTAATGAGCCTTAAAAATTTAATAAATAACATTGTAGAAGATGTTGCCGTTGACTTAACGCAAGCGTTTGATCGTAACTTTGAGCGCAAGGCTTTTTTTGATAGGGCTTGGAAACAAACTAACCATCCTAACAGTCGTGGTTCTTTGTTGCTACGTTCTGGGCGATTGCGTAAAAGTATTAAGTCTGTACAAGGTAATAAGTCGGTAAGTTGGAGTAGTAGTTTGCCTTATGCAAGTATCCATAATGAAGGTGGCGAAATGGTTGTTACGCAAAAAATGAAGTCTTTTTTTTGGGCGATGTACTATAAAAACGCAAAAGCTGTTACTTTTAATGTAAAGAAAAAGGCAATGGCAAATACACAACGAAACCGCAAACTAACAGCAGAAGCTAACAAATGGAAGGCAATGGCGCTACTTAAAGTTGGTACTAAAATAAAAGTAGAGCAACGCCAATTTATAGGTTGGCATCCAGAGGTTGATAGCCGTATTAAAAAAATAGTGGATCACAATTTAAAGCAATTAAATACAGAAATTCTTAAAAAACTTAAAAAATGAAACCGACAAAGGAGGTTCACGAATACAAATTTAAAATAATAAAGTTATGAGTAAAGCAATAATTCAAGCCATTCAAACTAAAATACAAACCGTAACTGGTGTTAAATATGTAGACGAAGATTGGGGACAATTAGACTATTACAGCCCTAATTTTCCTGTAAAGTTTCCGTGTGTATTAATTGATGTGGCAAACGCTAATTATAGTAATATTGGTCAAGATAAACAGGCAACGCCAATAAATAGGCAACTAGCAGATGCAACCATAAGTTTAACTATTGCTAATTTAAAGCTAACAAATAGTAGTGGTATTGCGCCACAATTTCAAAAAGATAATACGTGGAGCATACACGAGCTCATTGAGGAAATACACAAAGTAGTGCAAGGTTTTATAACTGCAGATAATGTTACGGGTCTAATTAGAGTAAGTATGAACAGAACCAAGCGTGATGATGGCGTTCAAGAATATACGGTAAGATATAGCGCCTCTATTCATAATGTGTAATTGACTAAAACAATTTTAACGGCTTATCTTCTTGCTCTTTAATTTTATTGAGCTCTCTTTGTACTGGCGTTTCTAAAATGGTGTAAAGCGTGGTTCTGCTGATGTGAAAAGTAGGGTATATCCATTTACGCCATACTACGGTTGTAGGTATGTCTTCGGTTTTCTTTTCGTTATAAAGGTCGAGAATATCTTTATAGCGCAATAGCTTGTTTTTTAGTATTCCCCTTTGTCGTTGCGAGTTTGACATAAGGCAAAGGTAAAATGAAGTATTGGACTTTACAAGATGAAATTTAAGGCATAAAAAAACCACTCAATTGAGTGGTTTTTTAGAACTATAAAGGTTCATAATACTTAATGTATAATTTATCTAACAATTTATTAATATCTTTACCTTTATGCTGATAAAACGATTTTTCTCTATTGATGCATTTAGCAAATTTAGACATCTCTTCATCTATTTTTTGCGAAAGATGAATTAAAGCCATTAATTTTCTATCTTCTGATTGATTGCTATGTATTACTTTATCAATAGTGTCTAACTCACTTTTACTTGGCTGTATAAAACCTATGGTGTTACGTATGTTCATCTTAATTTTTTTTAGCGTTAATATCTATTGCGTTACCGTGTGTATTACAAACTCTACAACTAATTAAGCGTTGTATAATAGTTTCGTTATCTACCAAAATTATGGCTTGGCGTTTTTCGTTAATTAAATGGTTACATTGTAATGTGGTACGTATGTACCAATTAAACTGCTGTTCTGCTTTAAACGCTTTGGCAAACCTTACCATATCGGTTTTGTTTTTGAAGTATTTTGTTGCTTTCATAATCCTAATTTTTTAATTAAACTTAAACGTAAATCTTTACTTTTAATAGTAGTAATTAAGGATAACACTTCAACCATAGTATCAATAGAAACTTTTACAAAATTGTTTTTTTGTCCATTTTTCATTAATTTTCTACTTATATCAAATCGGTTAATTGTGCCTAAAGTTTGAACTATATCCAACATTAAAGCAACTGAATATTTATATGTTATTATATCTGTTTTCATAGTTCTAATTTTAATTGGTTAGACTGGTTTTTATAGTCATAATAGCCTTTTAATAGGTCTAAGTACTTACTTGTTATAAAGTTTCTTCCAAATAGTTTTCTAAATTGGTTTGGGTTTCTTTTACGGCGTAATGTGGCTTTTGGATATTTTACATTGCCTAGCTCTTTACAGGTCAAGCCATAAGGATATAATACTTCTCCATTATAAACCGTTGCTGGTATGCCGTATTTTTGTGGTAAGGCAATGGCTCTTTGAGTAATGAGTTCTTTTAACTTATCATTACAAGCAATATAAAACTCTGGGCTTAACCATTGTGCAAAGAGTAAAGCTACATCTTCGTGAAACCAAGTTCCTGGATTATTTCCTCCACGTTTAACTACTTGTAAATCAGCCAAACTCCATTTTCGCACTTTGGAAAGTGCTTTTACTAAATTTTTTGCCTGATCTGTTCTCAACCATTTAATTGGCTGTTGATTAAAAGGTTTCGCCATTTGTGTGGCGTTAATCATCATTTTACCATTGATTTCTTCAAAGGTAATGTTACTTCCGTGAAAGTTTAACACAGATAGTTGCTCATTCATACCTTGAGCTACGGTTTCTTTTTTTGCATTCATCTTATTTGATATTTTAATGTATGCGAGTTCGCCCTTAGGTGTATCAAACCACTTTAGAAGAGGAATAACAGCCTTGTCGGTACTGTTCACCGTAGCGAACTCTATTAGTAAAAAATTTTGTTTTAGAATTTCTTCTAAAGCGATTTGATACTACAAACATACAAAATTATTTTTAAATGGTTTCAATTTTTATTAAAAACTAACTACAATAGCTAATAAACAGTATTACAAATCCCTGCCACAATCAAGACAGGTTTCGTAACAGCCAAATACATCGCTAAAGTTTTGGGTTCTGTGCTTGTGTTGGCAGTTTTTTAATAGTGCCTTGTATTTTTCTTTTGAAATTTTAAATACTTTGAGCATTTTGTCTGGTGTTAATCCTGATTCTTGCAATTCTTTAATTATTTTGTTTGCTAATTGTTCTGTGGTCATTTTAAAATTGTTTTTCGTTTTTGTTTAAGTAACATTATATATTGTTTAAGCTTTTTATTTTTGTTCCAAGATACAATAGTATCTTCTAGCATTTGCCTGTCCATTGTTTTGCACATCGCCTCTATTTGTGCTTTTATTTCCCGTTTTTCTGCTAGTGCTTTTTGCTTTAACATGGTTTTTTTTACAAAGGCATCGCCGTTTAGTGTGCTTTGTTGTATAGCTTTTTCTTGTAGATAGGCGCGCTCTCTAACAATTGCTTTTTGTTCTAAGTATTTTGGCATCCATTCGCCAAATATTAAGTTAGAGTCAGGCGCTGATTTGCAAACGCCAAATTTTCCTGTTCTAGCAAGTTTAAAGAACAAAATAACATCGACAAGCGATTCGTGCTTAAAGTGCTCTAACGTATCAACGGTAAGTATATCTAGCTGAGCATCGTCTAGCTTTGTGGCAAAACCAAATGCGCCTACGAAACGAGTTACTAACACTTTTGTTACACCAAATGCGAGCGTGCCTTTATCTTTGAAAACAGATCGCATTGGCGGCTCGCCAATAGTGTCTTTTAATGTAAGGTTCATTTCTTTTTGTACAATAATTGCAGGGCTTTTTGTAATTTGTTTACTAAAAGTTAAAACCTTTTCCCACCTCGCTTTGTACGGCTTTGCTAAATACTGCTGCTGTGTTGCTGCTATTGTTTTTGACATTGTTTAGTAAAATATTTAGTTTTGAATTGATGTATTTTAAGTCTATTTTATTCTGGTGGAACTTGTCTAGCTTATCCCAATTACTCAATAGTGCTTGCCAAAGAGCCAGTGCATGTTCCTCGCTATCTGTTATACTTGTCATATAGCTTATTATTTGCTTTAGTGCGGCGCCATCTGCACCACTAAATTTAGGGGCAACACCAAGTAATGTGTTGCAAAAAGAAAACCAAGTGGCGTTAAACTCACCGTATAGTGTTTTTGGTTTTATTTGTGTAGCGATATAATCCACTCGGTTTTCAAATATGGATTTAAAGGCGCTAAAGTCGCTTTCTTTTGCTGGAATAACATTACCAATAGCGTTAAGCATTTCTTGAGTAAATACGCCACGCAAATGCTCCACACGTTTAAATTTTCCGTTACGGTAAGTTACTTTAAGCGTTGTGCTTGTTTTTAGTAGCGTTATATTGTAGTGGCTTGTCATTGGGTTAATTCTTTGCTAAGTTAATTTGATATCCACCTTTTTTGTTTTTCTCTTTAATATTAAACTGATAGGTGCTTTTGCTGTCCGCTTTAAGCTGAAAGCAGTTTACAAAGTATTCTGCTAGTGCTTTAGATGAAAAGCGTAAGCCTCTATCATCTTTGCCTTTTTGTTTTAACATAAAGGCGTCATCTTCATCATCTTTTAAAATGTAAGCTGTTTGTTCTTTAAAGTTAAATCCAAACATTACACCTTGATCACTTTTTAATCCTATTTTATCCACTACTTTGTAATTAAAAATAAAGCGATTTCCGTTTAGTTGTAGTGTTAAAATTGGCTTATGGCGGTTGCTTTTAGTGGTTCGTTTTACTATGATTAAATCTTCTATATTCATCTTAAAAATCGGTTTTATGGTTAAAAATATATCGTATCGGTTTCTTATTTATTGGAAATATGATCATTCCTATATGCCTTCTATTTTTAAATATTGGTTCTGAAAATTTACGTACGGATATCATCATTCAGCAGTCTGTTTTAGGTTTAGTTAATATTTTTTTGCAGTCTAGGCACATTATTACTGTGGTCTCACATGTTACTATGCTTTCTATTACAACGAGAGCTTGGTTTTTGTGCTTGCACTTTTTTTTATTCTTTATCATTATGAATGTTTAGGTAAGCGGGTAGCCCGTTTATTCCTTTAAGCCAGTTTATTTCCTTTCCGTTTCGGTATTTTATTAGTATAGGTACTTCACTAATATTTAGCTTGAAGGCTATATCATATTCTTTGGAAATATCAAAGTACTTGATAGCCGTGTTTTTTAACGTTTTTTGTACCGCATCGCATCGTCTGTCTCCTGCGCGAACAAATAGCACAGTTCCTGTTCCGCCTGTTACCTCTTTTAGTTCTTTTTTGTCTATTGCAATCATATTTAAAGTGTTTTTAAAATTGGTTTAAAATTTTGATTTCGAGATTCCCTCAAGTGCTGGTATGAGTTTTCTTGATATTTGTGCGGATGTCATTTTTTTTAGTGGAAGTCTTACTGGCGATTTTTTAGATTTTAAAAACTCACTAAGTCTTACTATGTCTGGAATATTTCGCTGTTGTTTTTCGCTCCATATTACCCACCCAATCTCTTGTATAAGGCTGAGCACTTTTCGGTGTGATGCATTTGAGCTATCAAAAAAGCCCCAATTATCATATTTTAATGGGTTTCCACCAAGCTTTATTATCATATCATTTGCTTGAATATAGCTAAGGTCTTTGGTACTAGACTTTTTTTGATTTCCTGTAAATATTGATACAAAGGCTTGCTTTTCTGCTTTATCTGTTTTTATGTCATTTGGTAGCAGCATATGTATTACCTTTATTTGTTGGTCTGTTATTTTCATTTTATACTTTGTTATTAAAATAAGTGGGCTATGGTCTAAGCATTGCCCACTTATTGGGTACAATTAAACAAGTTCTTCTCCTATTGCTTCTAGGTGATTTAAAAAATCACGTTTCTCTGATGGTGTAAGCTCCGTGTTGGCTATCCACTTACCGTTAGCATCTTTATAAACTATTTTTCCGTTTATACGTAAAGTGCTTTCGTCTATTTGTGTTATTCGTATTGCCATAGTTATATATTTATTTTTAGTTCTCTTGTGAAATTTACACTACTAATGGAAAGTGGAATGTTCACCTTTTCGCAGGCGTCATTTATAGTAGCAGCATCAATAAAATACACCGATTTTATAGGCTTGTAAGCCTGTTGTATAATTTCCACCCCGTCACTAAACAATGGGCTGTTAAACTCACTGGCAAGATTCTGTAGCTCGATTACTCGGTTTGCTTTAAGATTTCCCTTTGCATCTTTTTTAAGTAAGTTATTTATAGCCTTTACCAGCTTTGCGGTTTTTTCGTTAGTAGCAAGTGATGCCATGAAGTCATTTATTTTAGCTATTCCTTCTACAACTGTGTCGTCCCATCCGTCTGTAACGCGATACCCTAGCGTGATAGTATCTCCGTTATCTAGGCTAAATGTATGCGTTTGTTGCTTTGCTTTAACACCGTATAGGTTTTGCTTCATTTCTACTAGCGCTATAAGCTGTTGGAATACCTCTGTTTTTACTTCAGCAAGCTTTTGACTTACATGCTGCAGTAGTAGTATTGCATTAGGAAGCTCCTGTTGTACGAGCTCTTTATAGGCTTTACGATCTTCTTTTTTTGATTCTTTTCTTCTTAATAGCTCTGCTTTTAGCTCTTTGTCGCTTAAACTGTTTAAATCTACTGTTTCCATAATTTTGTTGTTATTTAATTGTTCTCTTAATTCTTTTATTTCTTTTAGCGTATTTTTATAGCTTATATGCCGCTTCGAGATACACTCTAAATAGTCCACTTTATCTGCTATTTGTTTTTTTAATGTTGCTTTTTGATGATTTTCCATGTTCCTGTTTTTTGGTTTAACTGTTCTTCTTGTAGCTCTGAATTGTATCTAACTATTGGTCTTTTCCAATTGATATCTTCTGTAAGCCTTACAATTCGTGTTATTTTAAGCCTTGTTTCTGTTGGTAATGCTATTTTTAAGTGTAGGTACTGATGCGCCAATATTGACTCTGATTTTGACAGTACAGTGTTGCTGACCTTCTTGCCGCGAGAGTAGCTAATAGCATCTAGTATATGATCACGTGATAAGTCCATTTAGTTTAAATTAAATTTTAGGTAAAGTAGGCTACTTGTTTTTTGTGTCCGCCTTACATTGTTAAGCAACTTTTTAGGATAAAGTTGATGTATTTTTTTTATCATTATAAGGTAAAGGCTAAACAGCTCTATTGTAGATTTTTTGGCAACATTTTCATTGGCAACACTTCTTATAAATTCTTCATCTATTAATTTTATCTGTACATTAAACCAATTATATAATGCTTGGTTGCTAACTAAATATTGTGCGTCTATATCTCCAAATCCATTTTTTAATGCCCACTCTAGAAATAGGTTGAATTTTAACATTTTCAAGTGGTCTGCTGTTCTGTCTACTAATTGTGGTATGTATGTACTCATAATACTAATTGTTTTTAAATTTCTTTTCCGCGTAATTTTTCATATCCTTCTTTCCAAATAGTAAATACGCCTCCATTTTTACCTATGGTTCTACCTTTGCATAGTGCTTGGTATCCATCTACAAATATTTTCATTTTAGCGTCATACATTACGTCCTCTTCAAACTTTGTTCTAGGTCGTTTGCCTTCAGCGTGTCCAACGATTATGAATATTCTATTTTTGAATTGGCGTTTTAAGGTCAAATACTTTTCAAAGTCGATTTTAAAATAGGTAAGGCTATCTATAATAATCACTTTTGCAGAATTTCGCTTGTTTAAATAAGTAACCAAGTCATCATAATTATAGGATGCCGTTAAAAATTGACCTTTCTTAATTTCATTCATTTTTAAAAAAATGGTTCTATCTATATAATCACTATCGTCAGTTTCTTCTTCTAATAGGTTGTACAGCGTTTTGTAGAAGAAAGATAGCGCTTTTGCCAGCATCATTACAAAGGTAGATTTACCACTACCAGAACCACCCCAAATAAACCATACGCCTCTATCTTGTGGCTCGCCAAAGGCGTCCAAAAATTTACCAAAAAAATGTATTCTAAACGTTTTTTGGTTTTGAATATTGGCAACTGTTAGCGCTCTCTTAAGCATACATTCTAGTTGGTAGGTTTAACACTTTTCTTATAAACTGCTCTGTTATTGGTTCTCCAGTTCTATCCGACTCACGTTTTACTGGAACTAACACATCGTGTAACTCGCCATAATTATCACAAATACGGCGTAAGAATTTCTTTACTTCGTTGCTTTCAATATCGTTTAAAAACAGTTTAAATGTTTTATCAACTGCAGGAAGTTGTCTTATACCAAATTTAATTCTTCGGTAAAATTGTGGTATGCCTGGTTTGTTTTTTTTACGTAAAATATTGATGTTGTCAATTAGTTGTTCTGTACCAATTAAGATGATAGAGCAGAACTTGTTTAAGTGGTCGTACAATTCTTTCATAGATGCTAAAGCAGGTTGTTTCATATATTCTGCCTCGTCAAAAATTAATTGTGGTTTTTGTCCATCTTCTTTAAGCGAGCGTAAACGCAAAGCAATATCTCTTAATTTTTTAGATTTCGTTTTGCCTGTGGTAATTTTAAGTTGATCGATTATTTTATCGATTAAATCGGATAAGTTATCGGTAGATCCAACTGTAATGATGTAGGTGTCGGCTACATATTTACGCTTAAATAAATTTATAGTGTGTGTTTTTCCTCCGCCAGTTTCTCCAATAATAATTTTAGTAGTTCCGTGTTGTTTGGCATCTTCTAAATTGGCAATAATAGATGTAAATTGTGGCGTTGCTTGATTTTTCCAAAAGGTTGGGTTTAACTCTAGCCCTATAAATCGTGCTAGCCTATTAAAATACTTGTCTGCAATTATTACTGTTTTATCATTTCCAGCACGAATAGTAAACGTACTATTTTCTTTTAAAATATGTGTGATTACAGATTGCGATACGCCAGTTGCATGTGAAAATTTAGCTTGATTTAAATCGTTATCTTTAATAAATTGCTTACACGCTTGTGCAATGGTTTGTTTTAATTTATTGTTCATAATTTAGTTGTTTTTATAGATATTCATCTACGTTAATTTGTGATTTGTAATATTCGTCCTGTTCTTGAGCAAAAGTTTTAGTTTCTTGTTTTTGGGCTGTTTTAATTGTTTTTTCTTTGATTTTAGCTGATGCCTTAGAAGCCTCTAATCGTGCTTGAGATTTGTTATTTTTGTGTTGCCCTAGGCTGTCCGTAATTAGCAGCTTAGCCATTGTGTGCTGTAAGGCGGTATTATCTTCAAAGAACGGATCTAATGCCTGGTAGTTTTCTATCTGCTCTTCTATAATTCCATCGACTACATTTTTATTAAAATCTCTAATTTCTTTTAGCTTATCGGTATCTCCTGCTTCTCTGTCTGCAATAGCCATTGGTTGGATGTATTTTTGTTCTAATATGAATCGTTCTGATCCACATTTAGAAACGGCTAGTACTTGGCTTAAATCGCTAGTATCGTAATTGATAATCCATTCTAAAGACGCTTGGTGTCTAAAATTAATATCAAAGCTATCGTAAGTATATTTCTTACCTTCTATTTTTAAGGTTAAGCCATCTCCCTTTAGTTTATTAGTATATCCAGTTTGGCTACCAAAGTTTAGAAGGTAATTATCAAAAGACATTACTTGTTTAAATTCATCTTTTGTTTTTAACCAATTCGCTGTATATGTGGCAACTTTGTTTGAGCGTTCCGCCATTATCATAGACTCAATTTGTGCAAAGCATTCTTGCTTTGTTGGAAAGTGCTTTTTTATTTTATTGATATACTCTATATTTGGTTGGTTTTTTGAGCCGCTTGCTATTCCGTGACCGCTCCAATTATTTAATAACTTGCAATATTTTTTATTGATTGTATTAAAATAAGGCTCAATTACTTTAGCTTTTGCGTTACCTACTTGGGCAGGCGTGTAGTGTTTAGTAATTGCTTTATAAAGTGGTGTCATCTTCTTTTTTGAATAGTTATCACTTTGCAATTGATATGGCATATAGAAGTTACCAAACAAATCATGAACGTGTTGCATAGCGTTTCGTAGCGCTTGCTTTATAAGCTCGGGTGTTTCATGAGTGCCTATTGCATAGCCTATTGGATAATTATTATGGGGGTCTAAAACTATTACAACAGATGGTCGGTTATGATAAGTAGTTATATTTCTAATTTTGCCCTGTACTTTCTTTGTAATTGTGTCTTGGTACATTAGCTCCGCATCCCAACCATCTAGTGTCCAGTAAAGCATTGGTGTGCTTGGTCTTTTACGTTTAACTTGCATTAGAACATTATTTTTTAATGATTTTACGCCTTTTCTACCCGCGTGTACTGATAGTTTCTTTTTATCTTTTCTGTTAGCAACAGTACCTGCAGTAATTTCTTTCCACCCTACAATCCGTGCAGTATGGTTATAAAATTTTGCAATTTGCTCGTTGTCTAATCCGTTATGGAATTTAATTAGTTCATCCATTAAGGCGGTTTGCTCTTTAGAAGCTACTTTTGCGGCATTATTATTTGCCAAACGTCCTAAAAGTGATGCGTACTTTTCTTTTTGATACTTGGTTACTTTTCTACGCAAGCTATCTTTGTTTGGTGGCAATGTGTGTGGTACTTCACGAAAAGCGTTTACATCGTTAGACAAACTTTGCCAAATGTCTAATGAAGTAACTCCTAATGCTTTTGCGTATGCTTTACGATCGGTTTTCATTTTGATAACCGTATTTAGCATTGATGCGTTGTAAGAGAATTTTTCAACCAGCGCTAAGTCTATTTTCTTTTCGTTTTTAGTGCCGTATCTGTGTGCTAGATAAAATTCTTTTGCCTTGCGATCAAACTCGTAATGTTGCGCAAACCAAGATTGTTTTATTTCTTCTTTTGGTGACCCAAATTTTGACGTTATGGCATCTTTCCATTGTCTTGATAGGGAACTGAATAATATTAAGGCATCTATCCCTATTGACGCTCTGCGAAGTTCTTTTTCGCAACAAGTATTACTTTTCATTCTTTTATACAACGCATTGTAAGATATTAGCATAAGGCTATCATCGTGGTGTCTATCACTTGTAAGATAACTTATCTTAAAGCCTAATTTGTTGTTATAATATAGGTATGGTGTGTTTTCCATATTGTTTAAATTTGTT
>Ga0256840_1000740_pt1 | contig 32715 bp, 33 predicted proteins | sample 355202metaG_FD_185969 | JGI IMG/M metagenome (GOLD analysis project Ga0256840, IMG submission 185969) | Hydrothermal vent microbial communities from Mid Atlantic Ridge, Atlantic Ocean - 355-202 | ecosystem: Environmental > Aquatic > Marine > Hydrothermal vents | place: Atlantic Ocean: Mid...
GATTTAACTAAAATTTGGCCACATTCTAATTTCCCTTTAATCGATGTTGGTGAAATTGAATTAAACAAAATTCCGGAAAATTACTTTCAAGATGTAGAACAAGCCGCTTTTGCTCCCTCTAATTTAGTTGATGGAATCGGTTTTTCACCGGATAAAATGTTACAAGGACGTATCTTTGCCTATCCTGACGCCCAACGATATAGAATTGGAGCAAATTACAATGCATTACCGGTAAATAAATGTCCGTATGCCACAACAAATTACCATAGAGATGGAGCTATGCGTTTTGATGGAAATGGAGGTAGTTCTCAAAATTACTACCCAAATAGTTTTGATGAAAATTATGTTGATAATAAACATAAAAATCCGATATATCAATTAGATAGTAATGAAATAGATTATTTTGATAGAAACTTTAAAGATGATGATCATTATTCTCAACCAAGAGGTTTATTTGAAGATGTAATGACTTCAGAACAGCAACAAAATACGATTAATAATATTATTGGAGCAATGAGTGAAATTAAAGGAGAGAAAAAAGACCAAATAATAAATCGTCAATTATGCCATTGGTTTCGAGTAAGTCCAAAATTAGATGCCGGAATTGCAAAAGGATTAAATGTAAATTTAGATAGCTATTTAAAATAATACACAATCTAAAATCAATTCCATTATAAATTATAACCCAAAAAAAACGCCAAAAGGCGTTTTTTTCGGTTACTACAAAGTTGTTATTTTGTATTCAAGGAATCTTAAAGATAATCAACTATCTTTTTTTCTTTTTATCTACAAATATCACCAATCGTTTTCCTGTATAAATTGTATTTCCTTTAATATGATTCCAATCACGGATATCTTGAATTTTTACATCATACATCTGAGAAATAGCATATAAAGTTTGCTTTTTTTCTACTTTATGGTAAAGTTTCTTTTTTCCGGGTATTTGTAAATTACTTTGAGCTTTTCTAATTTCTTCCGAATTAAACATTGCCTCTTCAATCTTCGCTTCTTTTGCTTTTTTATAATCATTTAATGCATCAAAAACAATCTCAACTCTACGATTTAATTGTGTTTTTCCCCAAGTATTTTTATTCATAAATTTAGGTTTCGTATACCCATAACCTACTGTTTTTAATCGCTTAGGATTAACACCTGCTTTTACTAAAAAGTCTTTAACTGCCTCGGCTCTACCCAAAGATACTTGCTTATTATATTCTACACTACCCAAACTATCTGTATGACCACCGATGGTAAAAGAAGTAAAAGGATACTTCATCATAAAATCGGCTATCTTAATTAATAAAGGCTTAGAAGAAGGTCTAATAACCGTACTACCGGAACGAAAGTGAATATTTTTATTTAACTGGTCTTTTTCACCTTCCAAAAAGGATAATTTTCCTCTAATATCATTCCATTCTACTAATAATTTTAAAGGAATTTTATATTCCTTTGCAATCTCTTTTAAATTAAAATCTGCATCGATATCAGCAATATCTTCTACTTCATCCAATGCCTCAGCATCTCCTTTAAGCGTAATTTCTACTCTCCTGTTTTTGCTTCTTCCTCCAGGAGTTTGGTTGTTGTATTTTGGTTTTGTATCACCATATCCAACCGTTTCTAACTGATCCGCATTAACACCTGCTTTTACCAAAAAGTCTTTTACTGCATCTGCACGCATTTTAGAAATCGTAATTCCGGTTTCTACACTATTTGCACTATCTACATGACCTGCAATAATAAATTCATAATCCGGTAAAGCTTGCATAATATCAGCTATATCATACAATTCATCATAAGAAGACTTATCAATGGTCATCTTCCCGGGTTTAAAATAAATGCTATTTGAAAGTTCTTGGGCTTGCGAATAAAAAAGCATTCCCATAAATAAAATAAGTAGTAAGTTGATTTTTTTTGTTCCCATTTTAATGGATAATAATTAATAATTAAACTCTTTCTTTTTAACTTTAAGGGAATTTCTTTAATCCTCAAAGATACAACTTTTTTAGAAATAGAAATTTATCCCTCCTTTAACTGCAAAATTTGTTGCCTGAGGTATTTTTCGATAACTTCCTCTAAAAACAAAATCAATTCGCAATAGTTTCAAAATGTTGTCCACACCTACGTGATACTCCCAATATGGCTTGGTTGGTGCCACATAAGTAATCGACGAAACATTAATCGCTTGATTCTTTGCAGAAATCGTGCCAATTACACCACGCACACCTACAACTGTTCTTAAATTTAGTTTTTTTAGCATTGGTATGCGAGAAAATAATCGTCCATTAAAGTTATGTTCTATATGGGCTGAGGCATATTTATCGGTTACAAATTCATAATAATCTAAAAGATCAAAAGTTCGCTGTGCAATCATTGGAGATTGGTTTCCCGGAACAACATCCATTAAAGAAAGTGGTACCGTTCCAAAAGTTTTACCTACCTCAACAACATATTTTAATTTACCGAAACCACCTACTTGAAATCGTTGTTTGTAATAAAATTGTAATTTGCTAAAATCAAAATCACTATCCATAACACCTTTTAATCCTTTGGTGTAACTTAAGTAAAAAGTAGGATATCTTCCTTTGTTAATAATATCACGTTCTACACCATAACCAACCGTTTTACGCTTGGGCATAAATTTTACAACCACATCTGCTTCTGCCTGCTTTATGGAAGTTTTTACCGTTCCGGAATCATCTATATAATCAATTTTAAATTTATCGGGAGCAGCAGATTTCATTTCTTTATAAGTTGCTCCTAAACGGATACTAAAATTTTTTGCAGGATCAAAAGCAACTCCTAAATTAGTAAGTTTTAAATCGGTTAATTTAAAATTATCACCTCTTGAAAAGAATGCTGCCGAAGCAAAACTACGATCTAAAACATTGTTAGAAGTTGTTAGACTTACTCCTGTCTGCTCGACATCGTGTCTATTAGCTGCCGATACTGTCATTCTACTTTTAGAGTGAATAAGCCAGCTTCCGGCAATACCATATTTAAACTTTTTATCTTTTGTTCCGTATGCTAAAAAACCTTCAACTCTGGCTTTATCATTATAATTAAGGTAACTTCTACCACCTGCTCTAATTCGTAAACCTTCTACATCATTGGTTCCAAAAGTGGAATAAATTGGTCCAAAATCAAATCCTTTTATAAATTGCCAATAGCCTGAAGCTAAAATTCCGGTAATATCATACAATTGCTTGAATTTTTTTACGGTTTTTAATGTATCTAACATTTTATAGACACCTGCTTCATCATTATTTAGAGATTCCATTCGGTTTTTATCCCAAAATTCATCGGTTTTATTAAAAATTTCCTTTTTGTGTTCGTAAATTTTCTGTACATAAAATTCGCTTTTATGCGGTATATTAAATTTGTAATTATTGTATAATGTAGTTCTCCTTCCGTAAACACCTTTGGATTTTTCTTTTTTATTTAAAGCAAAATCAGACATCATATGATCTCTTTTTAATAAGAAAACCGAATCGTTTAAAACTTCAAATTCTTGTTCTATATAAATATCTTTAATCCAATTGATATTGGCACTTTTACTGGCTGCCATTTGGATTTCTTTAATAGCATATGTAGTATCGTTTACCCAAAAATCACCTTTAAAGGTTAATTCGTTTTTTCTTCTTGGATAAAACACAATATTGTAACACCACTTATTATCAATAAAAGCACTATCGCTTAACACATAATTGTAAGTTAAAGGTCCGGTTCTCCCTAACGGACTGGTAAAACTTTTATCGAAAAAACGCAAGAAATTATCATAAATATTATAATCTTGATAGAGTTGTTTTAAGTACTCGTTTACATTTTGATTACTAGACATTCCGGAGTTTTTATTAGCAATCAATACTTCCTTTTTCTTTTTTGGAGGAATATTTTTTCCATACGTTTTATAGATAGACTCATTTATAAAAATAGGTAAATACGTTTTTCCTGTAACACTGGAAGTATCTACTTTATCAAAAATAAACTCCATTCCTTTAAAGACCTTTTTCTTTTTAAATTTTTCGTCTATATTATTTAAATCGAATTCAATTTTTTCGTATTTATCATATTGGTAATAATCATATAAATTTACACCATTTCTACGTTTGTTTTTCCAAATTTTCTTTAAAATTGCTATCGCAGGATTTCCTTTTCTTTTAACTTTACCGGAATAAACCACTACGGCATCCAAAGAATTTGCTGTTTCTTTAAGGACAATTTTTAAATTAAAATTGTTCTTTTTTAAAGGAATTGTTTTCGTTTCATAACCCATAAACGATATTTCCAGTTTAGGGTATGTTTTATTAGACTCTAAATAAAAACGTCCGTTTTCATCAGTTATCGTTCCTTTTGTAGAATTTTTAAAAATCACATTTGCAAAAGCTACCGGTTCGTTGTATTCATCGATAACAACTCCTTTTACTTTTGTTTGTGAAAAACCAAACTGAGCAAATAAAACTGCAATTAATAGTGTAAAAATCTTTTTCATATCTGTTGGTGTTTTTAAAAGATAAAAATTCTTTTTGGTTTGTTACCCAAAAAGAATTTTTCATCACAAATATTATGCCTTGTTTTGGTTAAACAAGATTCATTGTTTTTTTAACTGCTTTGATAATATCTTTATCATTTATTAACCATTCTTCTAATAATACAGGCGAATATGGTGCTGGTGTATCTGCTGTAGTTAATCTTAAAATCGGAGCGTCTAAATAATCAAATACATTTTGTTGTACTTGAAAAGTGATTTCTGCAGAAACACTTGCCAAAGGCCAAGCTTCTTCAACAACCACCAAACGATTTGTTTTTTTAACCGATTCGTATATTGTGTCTAAATCTAAAGGTCTTACTGTTCTTAAATCAATTATTTCAACTGAGATTCCTTCTTTTTCTAAAACATCTGCTGCTTTAAAGGCTTCTTTAATAATTTTTCCGAAAGAAACAATAGTAACATCAGTTCCTTTACGTTTTACATCGGCAACACCAATAGGAAGTATATATTCTCCTTCCGGAACTTCGCCTTTATCTCCATACATTTGTTCGGATTCCATAAAAATTACCGGATCATCATCACGTATAGCAGCTTTTAGTAATCCTTTTGCATCATACGGATTAGAAGGTACAATTACTTTTAATCCCGGCGTATTGGCATACCAATTTTCAAAAGATTGTGAGTGTGTTGCTCCTAATTGTCCTGCAGAACCTGTTGGCCCTCTAAATACAATGGGACAATTAAATTGACCTCCACTCATTTGTCTGATTTTTGCAGCATTGTTAATAATTTGGTCAATACCAACTAATGAGAAATTAAATGTCATGTACTCAACAATTGGTCTGTTTCCTGCCATGGTAGAACCAATAGCAATTCCTGCAAATCCCAATTCTGCAATAGGCGAATCAATTACGCGTTTTGGACCAAATTCATCTAACATTCCTTTAGATGCTTTGTATGCTCCATTGTACTCGGCAACTTCTTCTCCTATTAAAAAAATACTTTCATCTCTACGCATTTCTTCACTCATCGCCTCAGCAATAGCTTCTCTAAATTGTATTGTTTTCATACCTGTTAATTATATTGAAATGCAAAAATACGCAATTTGAATGAAATGTCATTTGATAAAATTTAAAATTATTTACTATGCACGCATAATAAATTGATAAATTTTTCGTAAATTCGTAGCGTAAAAATTAATTCGAAAAATAAGATGAAAATATTAGTATGTATTAGCCATGTGCCGGACACTACGTCTAAAATTAATTTCACTGATGGTGATACCAAATTTGACACAACCGGTGTACAATATGTAATAAACCCTTTAGATGAATATTGCCTTACAAGAGCAATGTGGTTTAAAGAAAAACAAGGAGCAAGCGTAACAGTGGTAACCGTTGGTGAAGCAAATGTAGAACCTACTTTAAGAAAGTGTTTGGCTATTGGAGCCGATGATGCTATTAGAGTAAATTCTCCTGCCTATGATGGTTTTTACACTGCTAAACAACTAGAAAAAGTAGTTAAAGACGGTGCGTATGATTTAGTGTTAGCAGGTAGAGAATCGTTTGATTATAACGGTCAAATGGTTCCGGGAATGTTGGCTTCCTTTTTAGATTACAATTTTGTAAATGCTTGTATTCAAATCGATGTAGATGGTAACAAAGCCACTCTCGCCAGAGAAATAGATGGTGGTAAAGAAATTCTAGATGCTGATTTACCTCTAGTGATAGGTGGTCAAAAAGGAATTGTGGAAGAAAAAGATTTACGCATACCAAATATGCGTGGAATTATGATGGCACGAAAAAAACCTTTAAAAGTAGTTGAACCTATTGAAGCTTCTCCTGCAACAGAAGTTGCCAATTTTGAAAAACCGGCTCCTAAATCTGTTTGTAAAATGATTGATGCCGATAATGTTGCAGAATTAGTAGAATTATTGCACAACGAAGCTAAAGTAATTTAATATTAATCTCCGTTTACGGGAAGTATTTATCTTCCTAAAAAACTTTAAAATATCAAAAAATGTCAGTATTAGTTTTTGCCGAATCATCGGAAGGAAAATTTAAAAAAGTTGCTTTTGAAGCAACCTCATATGGTAGCGAACTTGCCAAATTATTAGATACAAATTTGGTAACCGTAACCTTTAACGCAGAAAATCCAAAAGAACTTGAAAATTTTGGTGCAACAAAAATCATTAGCATAGCAAATGATAAATTAAAAAACTTTAACGCCAAAGCATATGCAAGTGTTTTAGAGCAAATTGCGTCTAAAGAAAATGCAAACGTGATTATATTAGACGCTACTGCAAACGGTGCATATTTAGCTCCTGTGGTTGCCGGCGAATTAAAAGCAGGTTATGCTTCAAATACAATAGCATTGCCAAGCAGTACAAATCCGTTTACTGTAAAACGAAAAGCATTTTCAAATAAAGCATTTCAAAATACCATTATCAAAACCGATAACAAAGTTATTGGAATTGCTAAAAATTCTTTTGGTGTTATTGAAAATAAAGTAAACGCAACAATCGAAACTTTTGAACCAACCTTAACGGATGATTTATTTAAAATTAAAACCGTTTCTGTTGAAAAAGCAAGTGGCAAAATATCTATTGCAGATGCAGAGATTGTAGTTTCCGGTGGTCGAGGTCTAAAAGGACCTGAAAATTGGGGTATGATAGAAGAATTAGCCGATGTTTTAGGAGCAGCTACTGCTTGTTCTAAACCCGTTGCCGATATGGATTGGAGGCCTCACGAAGAACACGTTGGTCAAACCGGTAGACAAGTTGCTGCAAACTTATATATTGCAATCGGTATTTCCGGAGCAATACAACATCTTGCAGGTATCAACGCCTCAAAAGTAAAAGTAGTCATTAATACAGATCCCGAAGCTCCTTTCTTTAAAGCCGCTGATTACGGTATTGTAGGAGATGCTTTTGAAGTTGTTCCTAAATTAGTGGAAAACTTAAAAAAATTTAAGGCACAGAATTAATATTTTTTAGTAAATTGTGCCTTAGAAAAGGCCATCTTATTTATACGTCTTTTCGTTAAAAATAAGATGGCTTTTTTGTTTAACAAAAACAATAAAACATTGAGTTTAGTACGATTAGATATAAAAGGAATTTCCTACAGCCAGACACAAAGTGGTGCATATGCATTAATCTTAAAAGAGATTAAAGGTAAAAGAACGTTACCCATAATTATTGGTGCTTTTGAAGCGCAAGCAATAGCAATAGCCTTAGAAAAAGAGATAAAACCTCCGAGACCATTAATACACGACCTTTTTAAAACTTTTGCCGATAGGTTTCATATTATTGTAAAACAAGTGATTATACACAAGTTAGTAGATGGCGTGTTTTATTCCAGCTTAATATGTGAACAAGATAAAATTGAGCAAATAATAGACTCCAGAACTTCTGATGCAGTTGCTCTTGCTGTTCGATTTAATGCCCCAATTTTTACCTATGAAAATATTTTAGAAAAAGCAGGTGTTTACCTAGACCCAAAAGAAGAACAACACATAGGCAAAATTCATGAAGAAGCAGATGATGAAATAGATGATTTAATTTCAGAAATTGAAGAAATTGTTAAAGGTTCGGACTTTGAAAATCTTTCTTTAGATGAGTTAAACCAAAAGCTTAATCTTGCGGTTGAAAATGAAGATTATGAACTTGCCGCTAAATTAAGAGACGAAATAGAAAAGAGAAAAAAAAGTTGAAAAACTAAATAGCTTCTTTCATTTAGAAAAGAGAAAGAAACAAATTAATCAAAATCACATTACAATGAATATCAAACTTAGATTAACCATATTAAATTTTTTAGAATTTTTTGCTTGGGGAGCTTGGTTGCTTTCTGCAGGAGCCTATATGTATGTCACGCTTCATTTTACAGGATTACAAATCGGTGCTGTTTACGGAACTCTTGGACTCGCCGCTCTTTTTATGCCGGCAATTATGGGAATTATAGCCGATAAATGGATCAATACCGAACGTGTCTTTGGTGCAAGTCACATTATTCTAGGTGTATTGCTTTTTTGGTTAACTACTGTAAAAGATTTTGATACATTTTATTTAATTGTCTTTTTAATTTCTATGTTTTATATGCCAACTATTGCCTTAAACAATTCAATTTCTTATGCTATATTAGAGCGAAATAAAATGGATATTGTAAAGGTCTTTCCGCCAATACGTGTTTGGGGAACAGTTGGTTTTATTTTAGCTGCTTGGATAGTAGATTTATTGGGTTGGAAAGTAAGTAAAGAACAATTTATGGTATCTGCAATTGCATCTATAATATTAGGTGTCTATTCCTTTACTTTACCGGCAATTCCTCCGGTTTCGGCAACCGAGAAAAAATCTTTTGCCGAACGCTTAGGCTTGGATGCATTTTCCTTGTTTAAAGATCATAAAATGGCTGTTTTCTTTATTTTTTCTTTACTTCTTGGTGCTGCACTACAAATAACCAATATTTGGGGTGTACCATTTTTAGAGGATTTTACAAAAAATTATAAAGGCTATTTTGCAGTAGAGCACTCCCTATTTTTAATGACTTTATCTCAGGTTTCTGAAACCTTATTTATACTTACCATTCCGTTTTTCTTAAAGAAATTCGGAATTAAAAAAGTAATGTTAATGAGCATGGTCGCTTGGGTATTGCGATTTGCTTTCTTTGGCATCGGAAATCCTGCAGAAGGTCTTCCATTCTTAATTTTATCAATGATTATTTACGGAATGGCTTTTGACTTCTTTAATATTTCAGGTTCTTTATTTGTTGAAAAAGAAGCAAAACCTTCCATTCGCTCTAGTGCACAAGGTTTGTTTATGCTTATGACCAATGGTTTGGGAGCTATTTTAGGAGCCTATGCCAGTGGTTACGTAGTAGATTATTTTTCCAATCCTGATGGCACAAGAGATTGGCATACAATTTGGTTTATTTTTGCGGCATATGCTGCAGTAATCACAGTTCTTTTTGCCATATTTTTTAAATACGAACACAAGCCAGAAGAAATGGATGATATGAAGCACTAAAATAATTTTTTAGGAAAACCCCTTAAAAAAATGAAACAGTATTTAGATTTAATTAAGCATATTCAGAAAAACGGAATTGAAAAAGGAGATCGAACCGGAACAGGAACTAAAAGTGTTTTTGGTTATCAAATGCGCTTCGATTTATCGGAGGGCTTTCCAATGGTAACAACCAAAAAATTACATCTAAAATCCATTATACACGAGCTGCTTTGGTTTTTAAAAGGCGATACCAATATTGCTTATTTAAAAGAAAATGGTGTTAAAATTTGGGATGCTTGGGCAGATGAAAACGGTGATTTAGGTCCGATTTACGGTTACCAATGGCGAAATTGGAACAATGAAGAAATAGACCAAATAACCGAGGTAATTAACACCATAAAAAACAATCCTAACAGCAGAAGAATGTTAGTTTCTGCTTGGAACCCAAGTGTGTTGCCGGACACTTCAGTTTCTTTTGATAAAAATGTTACCAACGGAAAAGCAGCTCTGCCTCCTTGCCATGCTTTTTTTCAGTTTTATGTTGCCGATGGAAAACTATCTTGCCAATTATACCAACGAAGTGCCGATACTTTTTTAGGTGTTCCGTTTAACATTGCAAGCTATGCTTTATTGGTTTTAATGATTGCTCAAGTAACCGGTTTAAAACCCGGAGAATTTATTCACACCTTTGGCGATGCACATATTTACAATGATCATAAAGAACAAATTGCATTACAACTCAGTAGAGAACCAAGACCTTTACCCATAATGAAATTAAATCCTAAAATTAAAAATATTTTTGATTTTGCTTATGAAGATTTTGAATTGGTAAATTATAATCCACATCCTTTAATAAAAGGAAAAGTTTCCGTTTAAAAAAACATTATGCAACAAGACCAACATTTCATTTACGAAAAAGCTCGCAAACGCATCCAACAAAAAAAGCGATTTTACATCCATTTTATTTTATTTATTATTGGTGCATCCATATTATACGGACTCACATTAATAAAAGGATTTTCACTAGATAACAGTCCTTTAATTGTTTACGGCATAATAGCTGTTTGGTTTGTTTTTTTACTTTTGCATTTTATTCGTGTATTTATAACAACTAAATTTTTTGATGATGAATGGGAACGCATTCAAACAGAAAAATTAATTAAAAAACACGAGAAAAAAGTGCTTCAACTAGAACAAAAATTACAAAAACAAGGTGTCTTACCACAAGTAAAAAAAGAAAAAAAAGGGTTGCTATCCATTTTTAAAAAGAAAAATTCACCTACAATTATTGCCGCAATAGGTAATAATAATGAGTTGGGAAAAGATAACAACCTCATCTGGCATTTGCCGGCGGATTTAAAACATTTTAAAAAATTAACTACCGGACATCACATTATTATGGGTAGGAAAACTTTTGAATCTATCGGTATTCCATTACCTAATCGTACAACAGTAATTATTACAAGAGATAAAAATTATAAAGCACAAGGCTGCATTGTGGTAAATTCTTTAGAAGAAGCTTTAACTGTTGCTAAAAAAGACCCAACACCTTATATAATTGGAGGAGCTGATATATACAACCAAGCTCTTAAGAAAGCAGAAAAATTAGAAATCACCTATGTGCATGGTGATTTTGAAGCTGATGTTTTTTTTCCTAAAATAGATCTAACCATTTGGGAAGAAATCAAAAGAGAGTTTCATAAAAAAGATGATAAAAATCCTTATGATTACAGCTTTGTTAGTTATAAAAGAAAAACCGAATTGTAAAAATAAATTTACAATTCGGGATAAAGAGATGTGTAAAACTAACCAAATTTTTTATGAAGAAAAAGAAAACATAATTTATTTTAATTCACATCACTTTAATTAATTCAAATATGAGGGAAGCTCGTTAAAGTAAATACCTTTTTCTTCTAAAAAATCATCTAAATATTTTTTAGAATAATCAAGACCCAACTTATTTTCAATATCGATTAAAGTTTGGTATAACTTTTTAATTTTCTGAATACCTTGCATGGAAACAAATTCTGTTTCTACTTTAAAATTTTGTCTGAAATCATTTATTCTTCCGGGAGTAAATAGACTTTTAATCCAATAACACGAATCGTTTGCATTCCATTTTAACACAGAATTTACTTGTTTTCCTTTAGACAGACAATCTTGAATCATTAAATAAATAACTTGTGGAATTTCTTCAAACTCGCCAATTACATTTTTAATGATAAATTCTTCGGTAGTTAGGGATTTTACTTTGCAATTATGCATATCGTTTTCAATTTGAGGGAATATTTGAACAGCTAACATATTTAATCTTTTTATTAAGTTACAATGCAAAAATACAAACACTAATAACTTAAAATACAAGGGAAAATCCTGATATTTACGGGGGAAAAAGCCTGAAAAGTATAAACTGCTAATTTAAAATTGCAGGAATCATTAACTGAAAAGTAGGAATATAAACCTTAAACTCTTTTGTAGAAGTAAAATTAATCATTCTGAAAAAACCGGACATGGCTCCCATTGGTGAACTCAATAAACAAAATGAATTGTATATATGTTTTTGTTTTGGTGCTAAAATTGGTTTTTTACCTACTACACCTTCACCATTAATAACCTCGGTATTTTTTAAAGAATCAAAAATACGCCAAGAACGACCGATTAACTGTACGGCATCTTTTGAATAATTTTCAATAGAAATTTCATAACTAAACGCATATTGCATACAATAATTAGTATATCGTACACCTTCAAATTTGGTTTTTACCGAAATTTTTATGCCTTTTGTTATTTGTTGCACCATAGCAAATAAAATTTTTTACTTACAAAGTTATCGAAATTTTAATTAAAAAAGCAAATTTTAACTACAATTTTAACGAAATTACCCAGATTCCTTGTCCAAAAGTACTAATTATCATTTCATCTCTATAAAAATCCAAGAACATCGATGTAATAATTACTTTTGGTAAATTTTCACCTAACGGAATCCATTTTTGACCATTTAAACGATAAACTCCTAAATCGTTTCCTACATATAATTGCTCGTGATTTGCATCGTAAACAATTCGGTTAACCGAAACATTTGGCAAATTATAACTAATATTTTGCCAAGTATTTCCTCCATCATCAGAAAAATAAACTTTCTTTCCTGAAATTTTATTCCGAAGCGTAAACCATACCAAATCCGGATTTTGATCGGAAGAAATTACTGTTGAAATTATGGATTTTTCTAAAAATAAATCTTTAAAATCTGCGTCTATGGATAGCCAAGTTTTTCCGCCATCAAAAGATTTAACTAAATGTGCTTGATACTTATATTTGTTGTAATTGGAATTTTTATTCTTAACCGTAACCAATTCATTTGCGTAGTATAAAATGTTTGGATTGCTCTTAGAAATAGCAAGACTAGAGCCTCTACCTCCACGATGATTATTTGGTGTGATATTTTTCCAGGTTCCTTGCACACCTAACGAATCGGAAACATACAACCCGTTCTGATGCGATGCATACAATTTATATTTATTGGTTGGATGTTCCATTAAAAGTCCGTCATTATGTACTATACCCAAAGGTTTTCCATTATTCATTCTAATGGTTCGGTATTTTTTTCCACCATCGGTGGTAATTTTAATATGCCTGTCTTTTATGTAAATACGGTTTATGTTATGCGGACTTAGATAAATTCCTCCTTCGTGTGAAGCAATAGGATACCTCGGTTTACCGTTAAAATCATTAACGTAAAATCCGCAATCTTGTGTACCAAAAACAATTCTTCTTTTTTCCTTATCGGAATAATATCCTGCTTCGATAATTAAGTTTGCATTAAGATTTTTAAAAGCATCGCTCCAAGTAACACCGTTATCTGTACTCTTAAACAGACCGGCATCATTGCCATAATAAATCGTTCCGTCTTCCGCTACAGCAACAGCTCGTGTATCTTGATGTGTTTTACCTTGACCAATATCTTTAAAAACCTTATCGGAAGGTGTTTTCATTTTTAAATACCAATCTTTTATAAAAAAAGCAGTATCTATTTTTTGAATAAACGGAATAAAATGAAAGCCGTTTTTTTTATCTTGAACCGACTCTAACGAAAAATGGACAAAATCGGTACTTTTTAAAATGAGTTGTTTTACTTTAAAATACTCCTTTTTATTGGCTGCAACAAAACGATACGCAATGGAAAAATGAACGTATAAAACTGATGATTTTTCATCATAAAATAATGAAACGTCTTTTACAAAATAACCCAAATTACTAATTGGTTTTGGAGCAAATTGCTTAAAAACAGTAGTTTTATTGGTAAATGTTTTTCCGCCATCTTCCGAAAAGAAAAGTGTAGCATCATTTTTTTTATTACCAAAGGCCGACGAAACGTATAAAACATTTGCATTAACAGGATGTGACACCACGTTAATTAACTCACCATTCTTAGAAAGCTTTTTTGTAAAATCATAGATTTTATAAAAATTTTTAACGCTATCAACTGATTTATACAGACTTTTATAATCGATTGCATAAGCTGTTTTATGGCTTTTGGTTAAAGAAAAATCAGCACAATAAAAATCACCGGAAGGTTTTGACCAAGTTTTGCCATTATCTTTTGAAGATAAAACGCCATAACCGTAAAAATCGCTTTTAATTGCCGAAAATCGAATAGGATTTTTAAACCGATAACCTGTTGCTATATAAAAAACATCCTCTTTTTTAATGATTTTTTTTACATCAATCACAGGTGTGTTTTTAGTGATATTTTGCCACGATTCTCCAGCATCATTTGTTTCAAAAACTGCACTAAAACCAACTCCTGCAAGTAAATGATTAGCATTGTTTGGATCTGCCCAAAGAGAAGAAATTCTACCATTACCAAACCAATATGTTTCGGTGTTTTTGGAAAATTTATTTAATACATCTACATATGTAGTATCAGGTCCAAGCTTTTTCCATTCATATGACTTACTGTTGTTAGTTACAAATTTATTTTTGGTTTTACACGAATAAAAAACAACTAAAAAAAATAATAAATAAAGCTTTTTCATAAATCAAATTTAGGTTAATTCATCACATCCTCAGCTTTTTGTTTAAAATTATCTAAGGTTTGTTGTGGAATAAAACCTTTTGAAGCAATGGCTAAACCGATTACCATTAAAATAATTCCCATTATTTTACGTATTTTAGTAACTACCGGTGGTGTTAATTTATTTTTTAGTTGTTTAGCCAAAACTATTTTTCCTAAATCAGTTACAAAATAAGCAATTAGTATAGAAGTAAAATACAAAAAGACACGCTCGCCATTCATACCAACATTAGAGCTGATTACAATAACCAACGCCAACCAAAATCCTAAAACACCAACATTGATAAAATTGAGTAAAAATCCTTTAAAGAACAAGCCTAAAAAATTTTCTTTTTCAACCACAACCAATTTTGGATCTAAAATAATTTTTCTACGTTTTTCTTTTATAAACGTAATTAAACCATAAGAAAATAAGATAATTCCTCCGGCAAAAAACAACCTTGGATCGTCTTTAATTTTATTTAATAACGCATAACTTCCATAATACGAAAGAACGATAAATATCGCATCGGCAGTTATTACACCTAAATCAAATATTATTGCTTGTTTAATTCCCTTTGTCGCACTTGTTTCCAAGAGAACAAAGAATACCGGCCCTACCATAAAAGATAAGAAAAAACCGGACACTAAAGCGTTTATAATATCAAAATTCATTTATATTTTTTTAAACATCATCATAATCTACAGCAATTTTATCAGTTACAGGATGTGCCTGACAGGTAAGTATTAATCCTTGTGCTACTTCATCTTTAGATAAAATCGTGTTTTTATCCATTATTGCTTTTCCTTCGGTTACTTTTGCGATACAACTGGAGCAAATTCCACCTTGGCAAGAATAAGGAGCGTCTAAATTATGCTTTAGAGCAGCATCTAAAATGGTTTCTTTTTTGTCCATTTCAAAAGTTTCCTTCTCATCGTCTAAAAGAACGCTAACAATTGCTTTACCATCTAAGGTAATCTTAGTAGTTTCTTTGTCTTCGCTTGGGGTAAATAGCTCAAGATGTATTTGTTCCGCCTTAAAATTTTTGGATTCTAAGGTTTCCTTAACTAAATTAATCATCGGTTCCGGTCCGCAAAGATACGCATCATTAAAAGGTACATCTTTATTTTTATTAAGTATGTAATTTACAACAGAAGTATCAATTCTACCAAATAATGCACCATCAGGTTGTTCTCTACTAAACACGTATTGAACTGTTAACTGATTGCTATATTTTTTTTGTAAAAGATTCAAATCTTGGTAGAAAATAGTATCTTTTACAGTTTTATTTCCATAAACCAAAACAAATTTACTGTTTGGTTCTTCAAGCAAAACAGCTTGTATCATTGCCATTATTGGAGTAATACCACTTCCGGCGGCGAAAGCCAAATAGTTTTTTTTATGATTCGGATTGGTTTTTAAAATAAATTTACCTTCCGGTTCAGATACTTCTAAAACAGCACCAACTTTTAAATTGTGATTTGCATAAACCGAGAATGTACCATTTTCAATTTCTTTTACCACAATACGAATTTCTCCGGTTTGGGGTGCAGTACAAATAGAATATGCTCGTCTTATTTCTTGGTCGTTAATTATAGTTTTAATTGTAATATATTGTCCTGCTATAAACTTAAATTTATCTTTTAATGCATCCGGAATTTCAAATGCTATGGAAACTGCTTGATGTGTTTCCTTTTTAATATCTTTTACAGATAATTTATAAAATGTTGCCATATTTGTTTCAATTCAAAGTTTCAAAATTACAAAAAATCAGACGGTAATTTATAATTTTGAAGCAATTAGATTTGCAATTTCCTGCATCTCTTGATTTGTAAATTTTTCTTTTTTATTAAATTGTATATCTGCCATTTCGTTTAACGGAATTAAATGCACGTGAACATGTGGCACTTCAAGACCAATAACACTTAATCCTACGCGTTTACAAGGAATTGCTTTTTCAATTGCTTTTGCTACTTTTCTTGAAAAAGCGAATAATTTTGTGTAGGTTTCTTCGTCTAAATCAAATAATTTATCCACTTCTTTTTTAGGCACAACCAAAGTGTGTCCTTTTGCATTAGGATTAATATCTAAAAAAGCATAAAAGTTATCGTCTTCGGCTACTTTAAAACTTGGTATTTCACCTGAAATAATTTTAGTAAATACAGACATTATCGCGATATGTTTAAGATTTCCAATTTCATCATTCCAGCCGGAATTTTTACCTCGGCGATATCGCCAACTTTTTTACCTAACAATCCTTTTCCGATAGGCGAATTAATAGATATTTTTCCTTCTCTTAAATTGGTCATCGAATCGGCTACCAAAGTGTATTCAAACTCTTTACCATTGTTTAAATTTTTTATTTTTACTTTTGACAAAGCCAATACTTTGGATAAATCCAACTTTGATTCATCGATAACTCTGGCATTTGCGATGGTGTTTTTTAACTGTACAATTTTATATTCCAATAAAGATTGTTCTTCTTTTGCTGCGTGATACTCGGCATTTTCACTTAAATCACCTTTATCTCTTGCATCGGCAATATCACGTGTAACACGTGGTCTTTCAACAGTTTCCAGTCTTTCTAATTCGTCTCTTAACTCTTGTAAGCCTTCTTTTGAATAATAAGATACTTTGCTCATAATTTTATATTTTAGTTCCACTTAATGTATATAACCTTAAATCCGCAAAAGTATTTCTACTGCAAAGCCAAACTGTAAGTCATTATTGGGAATGCTCGTTTTTCGATACTCACCATAACGAATGCTATGTTTGCGTGTCTCAAAACTGTGCTACACCAATACTAACAGCACATTTTGACTTTTCGCTACGAAAACCTTTGCGAATTTAAGGTATAAACTAAAAATCCCAATACCAAAATATTATTTGGTTTGAGATTATAGGTGCAAATATACAAAATAATTCTATTTTTGCCAATACAAACAACTATTACATTAAATATGAAGTATCTCATACTATTTTTCTCCCTCATTTTTCTCAGCTCCTGCAAAGATGATTTTGTAGATAACAACAAATATTTACCAAATATTGCGGTTAATTTTTCGGTTGACTTAAATTTACCGGAAGCTAATGGCTTGTTAACTGTTGGTGGATTTGCTAAATTTCCTGATAAAGGAATTAGAGGCGTAATCGTTTTTAATAACGGATTAGACAATTATGTTGCCTTTGATTTGGCTTGTCCGCACATTCCGCTTCAAGATTGCTCTACAATGACTTTTAATCAGGGCGATTTATTTATGAAATGTATATGCGACGATGAAAAATTTTCTAAATTAGACGGTTCTCCGTTAAATCCGAATATCACTTATGCTGCTAGAATGTATCTAGTAGAAAAAAGTGGCAACTCTTTATTTATACACAATTAAAATGTCCTATTTTTCAACAACAAAATTCAAACTCGGTATTTTAGGTGGTGGTCAGTTAGGTAAAATGTTACTTGCCGAAACACAGAAATTAGATATAAATACCTTTGTTTTAGAAAATTCAGCAGATGCTCCTTGTGCCGCAATAACTAATAATTTTGTGATTGGCGACTGGAAAAATTTTGAAGATGTCTATCATTTCGGCAGAGACAAAAATGTAATAACTGTTGAAATTGAACATGTAAACTTAAAAGCATTAGAAGTATTAGAAAAAGAAGGCGTTAAAATACATCCGCAACCAAGTGTTTTAAAAATCATACAAAACAAAGGTGTACAAAAAGATTTTTTTAAGAAAAACGAAATTAATACAGCAACATACAAACGCTACACATCAAAAACCGAATTGATTCATGCTAATTTAGAATTTCCTTGTATTTGGAAAGCCGAAACGATGGGTTACGACGGTAACGGCGTAAGAAAATTAAACTGCACACAAGACATTAAAAATCTTAGCGATGTGCCCTGTATCATTGAAGAATTAATTCCTTTTACAAAAGAATTGGCAGTTATTGTAGCCCGAAATGTAGATGGCGAGATAAAAACATTTCCTACGGTAGAAATGGAATTTAACCAATATAATAATCAAGTGGAATTTGTTTTATGTCCGGCAACCATCTCCGAAGAAATAGATAAAAAAGCACAAGAAATTGCATTAAAAACAGCAAAATCTTTTAAACAAATCGGTTTGCTTGCAGTAGAATTATTTCTTACAAAAGACCATAGAATTCTAGTTAACGAAGTTGCTCCAAGACCTCATAATAGCGGTCATTACAGTATCGAGGCTTCATATACCAACCAATTTGAACAACATTTAAGAGCTATTTTAAACTTACCTCTTGGATGTACTAAAAATAAGTTGCCTGCTGTGATGTACAACCTTTCGGGAAGTAAAAATGCCTACGGAAATGTGAGATATAAAAATATGGAACAAATTTTAAAATTTAAAGGAGTTACACCACACATTTATGGAAAGAAAACCGTTAAACCAAATCGTAAAATGGGTCATGTAACGGTAGTCAATTCCGCTTTAAGCGAAGCAAAAAAAATAGCAATACAAGTAAAAAATACAATAGAAGTTACCGGTGATAAAAAACAATAAAATGGCTAAACCAAAACATATTTTAGTAATTCGCTTGTCTGCAATGGGTGATGTTGCAATGCTTGTTCCGGTTTTACAAGCCTTAATACAACAAAATGAAAATGTACAAGTTACGGTTTTATCCAGAAAATTTTTAAAACCAATTTTTGATAACGATATAAGCGGATTAAACGTACAATTTATAGAAGCCGACACCAAAGGGAAACATAAAGGATTTATAGGAATTTATAAATTATTTAAAGAATTAAAATCATTACAATTGGATGCTGTTGCAGATACGCACAACGTATTACGTTCTAAAATTCTTACTTTATTTTTTAAACTTACCGGAACAAAAGTCGCAACAATAGACAAAGGAAGATCAGAGAAAAAAGCATTAATAAAAAATAATGTAAAAAAGCAATTAAAAAAAACGCATAGTCGCTATGCCGATGTGTTTCAAAAATTAGGATTTACCATTAATTTAAAAAAACACCAATTTCATAAAAAACCGAATTTACCAAAAAACTTTTCGTTTAATAAAACCAAACAAAATATCGGAATTGCTCCATTTGCTCAATATCAAGGAAAAATGTATCCATTAGATTTAATGGAAGAGGTTATCAAAGAGCTTTCTAAAAATAATTCTATTTACCTTTTTGGAGGAGGAGAAAAAGAGATAAACAAACTAAACGAAATTGCCTTAAAACACCCAAATACTACAAATCTTGCCGGAAAGCTCTCTCTAAAAGAAGAATTACAAATAATTGCTAATTTAGATGTCATGCTTGCAATGGACTCCGGAAATGCACATTTTGCAGCAATGTTTGGTGTTAAAACTATTACACTTTGGGGTGTTACACATCCGTTTGCCGGATTTGCTCCTTTTAAACAAGACGAAAATTGTATTTTACCTGATTTAAAAAAATATCCCAAAATTCCTTGCTCTATTTACGGCAATAAAATTTGCGAAGGTTATGAAAATGTAATGCGTAGTATCACACCTAAAGTTATTATTAATAAGGTTTTGGAATAGAATAATTAATTTATGTGTTTTGTTAAACAACACTTTTAAAAAGAAAATGATGCGTGTTTTTTATTTACTTATTATCTTATTATTTTTATCTTGTAATAGAGAAATAACTCCTGTAAAATTGATTAATAATCCGAATTTTAAAACGGATGTAACAATTTCATTTGGTTCTTGTAACAACCAAAATATTAAAAATATTCTCTTTAAGGAAATTTTAAAAAACAAACCAAAAGCTTTTATTTGGGGAGGTGACGCTGTTTATTCCGATACGAAAAATCCGTTACTGCTAAAACAAAATTTTGAAAATTTTAAAAAAGATAGTACTTACCAAGAATTTAAAAATAAATTGGAAATTTTAGGTACTTGGGATGATCATGATTATGGTGTAAATGATGGTGGTTTTGAAAATCCGATTAAGGAAGAAGCACAACAACTGTTTTTAGACTTTTTGGATGTTCCTGAAACTGACGAAAGACGACAACGAGAAGGTGTTTATTACAGTAAAACGATAAAAAAAGACAGCAATTCCGTTAAAGTGATTTTACTGGATACACGTTATTTTAGAACGGCTCTAACCAAAGATAGGTTTTCTACAAAAAGATATAAACCCAACAAATACGGAGTAGGCACAATGCTTGGTGAAATGCAATGGCAATGGCTGGAAAAAGAATTACAAAATTCGAAAGCCAACTTTAATGTAATTGTAAGTAGCATCCAATTTTTATCTGATAAACACGGATTTGAATCTTGGGGAAATATGCCACACGAACAAGACCGATTAGTAAAGTTACTTTTAAAATACACCAACAACAATACGATTATTCTTTCCGGAGACCGTCATATAGCAGAAATTTCCAAACGAAATATTGGTAAATTTTATTACCCATTAGTCGATTTTACCTCAAGTGGTTTAACACACGCTTATACCGGTTTTTCAGGCGAAGAAAATCCGTTTCGAGAAAGTAATGTGATACATCAAATTAACTTTGGGATTTTAAAATTTGATTTTAAACATAAAAAGGTTCGTTTTGAAATTCGTGGTAAAGGCAATTTGCTTTTAACACTTTTTGAGCAGAAATATTAATGATATAATTTCACCAACAATATATCTAACTTGTTGTTTTGTAGTTGTTTACAAGAATAGAAGCAGATATATTAAGACTTTTTTCTAGTTTTCTAATCATTTCAACAGTCAATCTTTTCTTTTTATTTAATATTTCCGAAACACGACTCTTTCCTCCGATTATTCCAATTAAATCCTTTTGTTTAAGATTCATTTCTTCCATCCTTATTTTAATCGCTTCTATTGGATCTGGTGCTTCAATAGGATAATATTTATTTTCATAATCTTCAATTAACATTGCTAAAATCTCTGCTTCATCTCCTTCTTTTGAATTTAGATTTGCATCAAAAATAACTTCAAGTCTTTTAAGTGCATTTTCATAATCTTTTTCCGTTTTTATAGGTTTAATTTCCATAATTTTATTTTTTTCTTAAACAGTATCGGCATTAATTTTGTCATAATCAGAGTGCGTTCCAATAAATCTGATAAATGCCCATTGTCTTACATAATTAAACTTAACAATAAGTCTGTATGAATTCCCTTTAATATTAAATACAACTCTACTGTTTTTTAAAATACTTGCATTAACATACGTTTTTTTATATCGCTTGGTGACTTCCAATCTGAATTTTTCGCAGTTTCATACCAGGTTTTTAAATATTGCTCAGAATCTTTATGCTTTTGCCAAAATTCTCTTAAAGCTTTTTTTGCTATTATTCGTTTCATATAGACCTCTATAATACAAAGATACAAATAAGTTCTCAAATAATGAACTTATATTGTGATTATTTTATAAACTAAAGAATATTAACGATACAACATTTGAACACTATCCGGTATTTCCAATTTTTCATCCAATCCTTTGGCAGATATCGGTTCTAAAAATCGTTGTTCAATTGGCACCAAACCTGCCCAAATTGGTAAATCTAAATCTTCTTTATGATCATTTACTCCTTCATCTCTTATTTTTCCGGTAATTTCATCAATAGATATTGCAATAACTTTTGTAGCATTTAATTCTTTTTTATTTGGCTCTCTGCATTCCTCCCATCTTCCTTTAAGTAAATTATCAGATATGACTTTTAATGCGAGCAATTTATCTTTATCATTTACCAATTTCCCTTTACCGAAAACCACAACGGATTCGTAATTTAAAGAATGACTAAATGCCGAGCGAGCCAAAACCAAAGCTTTTACTTTGGCAATCGACAAACAAACAGGAAATCCTTTTTCTACTTCATTTAATAAACGGCTTACGCTAGCTCCGTGAATATATAAAGTATTGCCATCTCTTCCATACATTGTAGGAATGGAAAACGGAATATCATTTTGCACAAACGAAAGATGACAAATGTAATTATTATCTATAATCTTATAGGCTTCTTCACGATTGTAAACTGCTCGTTTTGGTATTCGTTTTAATTTGGATTTGTCTTTCATTATTTGATTATTTTATAGGAAATTTTTATAAAATTAAACGAGTTATACGCCAAAGAAACAAAAAATCCTCAAAATCTATTCATTTTAACGGGTAAAATTCTATTTTTGTGAATTATGAATTTTCCTACCAAAATATTAGAAAATGCCGTTAATGAAGTAGCTCAATTACCCGGAATCGGTAAACGTTCTGCTTTGCGATTGGTTTTGCATTTACTAAACAGACCAAAAGAACAGACTCAGTATCTTACGGAAGCTCTAAATAAAATGCGTAACGACATCAAATTTTGTAAAAATTGCCATAATATTTCCGATACCAATATTTGTGAAATCTGTGCAAATCCAAAACGAAATAAGCACATAATTTGCGTAGTAGAAGATGTACGAGATGTAATGGCTATTGAAAATACCGCTCAATTTAAAGGAATTTACCACGTATTAGGCGGAAAAATTTCTCCTATTGAAGGTATTGGTCCACATCATCTAAATATTGAAAGTTTGGTAGATAAAGTAAAAAACAACGATATATCGGAAGTAATATTTGCTCTAAGCAGTACAATGGAAGGTGATACAACAAATTTTTACATTTTTAAACAAATTGAAAAATTTGCTATTAAAATATCTACCATTGCCAGAGGAATTGCAGTTGGTGATGAAATTGAATATGCTGATGAAATCACCTTAGGAAGAAGTATTTTAAACCGAATTCCGTTTGAAAACAGCCTAAAAACATAGAATTTGCAAGACCAAAATAAACACATAAAATTATCTGTTGTTATTGTAAATTACAATGTTCGCTATTTTTTAGAGCAGTGTCTGCTAAGTGTTCAAAAAGCATTACAGAAAATTCCTTCAGAAATTATTGTTGTAGATAATAATTCTACCGATGATAGTTGTACAATGTTAAAAACAAAATTTAAAGATGTTATTCTAATTGAAAATAAATTAAACCTAGGTTTTTCAAAAGCCAATAATCAAGGTGTACAAAATGCAAAAGGCGAATTTATTTTAATTTTAAATCCGGATACGGTTTTATCTGAAGATACCTTGGTTAAAACAATAGATTTTGCTTCTAAAACGGACAATATAGGTGCTTTGGGCGTACAATTTATAGATGGAAAAGGACATTTTTTAAAAGAATGTAAAAGAGGAATTCCAACACCAAAAATAGCATTTGGTAAATTATTCGGATTTCCTAAAAAAGCAATAGACACTTATTATGCTTCGCATATTAAGGAAGATGCAATAGCAAAAATAGAGATTTTAACCGGAGCCTTTATGTTGCTTAAAAAACAAATATATCGAGAAGTAAACGGATTTGATGAAGACTACTTTATGTATGGTGAAGATATTGATCTAAGCTATAAAATTTTAAAAAACGGTTATCAAAATTATTATTTTGGAAAACAAACGATTATTCATTATAAAGGTGAAAGTACCATAAAAGATAAAAAGTATTTAAACCGCTTTTACGGTGCTATGGAAATTTTTTATAAAAAGCATTTTAAAACAAACCTATTCTTAAAGCATGCAATTTTTGCAGCCGTTAAATTTTGGTATTTTGTAAAAATGATTTCTTTACAAAAAACTAAAAAGAAAATATCAAATAAAGTAAATCGTATTATTTATATAGGTAAAAACGAGCAAACATTTGCCAAAATAAAAAAAACGATAAATCCGGAATTGGCTGTATTTCATCAAGATATTTCTATAAAAGATATTCTTGCCAACAAACCGGACAAACTCATTTTTGATATGAATGACCTTATGTATAAAAATGTTTTTTCTGTTATGAAAGCTTTAAAAAATACTAAAATAAATTTTCGATTTATACCTGGAAAAAGTGATTTTTTTATCGGTAGCGATAGCAATAACAGTAAAGGAGAGGTTGTTCTATTATCATAAATTTAACCATAAAAAAAAATCCCAAAAAAATTAATTTTTTTGGGATTTTTAAATTGTTCTAAAAAAGATTATTTCTTTTCTTTTTTGAATTTTGCATATTTCATTTTGAACTTGTCGATACGTCCTGCGGTATCTACCAATTTCACTTTTCCTGTATAATAAGGATGCGAAGTTCTTGAAATCTCTAATTTAATTAATGGGTATTCTACACCATCAACTTCAATATTTTCTTTTGCGTTTGCACAAGAACGTGTTAAAAAGATATCGCCGTTAGACATATCTTTAAAAGCAACCATTCTGTAATTTTCCGGATGAATTCCTTTTTTCATTTTGATTCTGTTTTAGTATAACGCTTTTTGACGTTATTATTTTTTTGAGTGTGCAAATTTACAGTATTTTTTTTAATATCAAATTTTATTTTAGGTATTTTTTCGCTTATTAGTAATTTAACAAATAAAAAACAGAAAAAACACATTGCATTATATACCAATTTCTTAATTTAGCCCTTTATTATTATAAAATTTACAATGAAAAAAATTCTGTTTATATTAAGTATCAGTTTTATACTACTTACTTCTTGTGAGAAGTCGTATCGTTTTCACTTAGAAACACCCAAAACCGTTACAAGTAAAAATGCCAAATTTACAGCAAAGTTAACCGAAGTAAACCAACAACCAATCGATTCGGTTTTATATTCGTTAAACGGAAAACCGGCAACTAAAAATAATGTATTCGACTTAACCAACAGCCGTTTAGGGAAACACACCGTTAGTGCCATCGTTTTTTACAAAGGAAATAAAAACAAAAAAGTAATGAATGTGGTTACCAAATTAGCACTTAACAAACCTGCATACTACTCATACGAAATCATAAATACCTATCCGCACGATAAAAATGCGTTTACACAAGGTTTGGAGTTTTATCAAGGCGATTTATACGAAAGCACTGGTCAATACGGTGAATCTTCTATTAGAAAAGTGGATTTAAAATCAGGTAAAGTACTTAAAATGCAACCATTGGATAAAAAATATTTTGGTGAAGGAATTACCATTTTTAACAATAAAATCCATCAATTAACTTGGCAAAGTAATATTGGTTTTGTTTACGATGTAGAAACCTTTAAACAACTTGGCTCTTTTACTTACGGAAAAAGCAAGGAAGGCTGGGGTTTAACGCACGACAATACTTACTTAATTAAGTCTGATGGTTCTAAAAAATTGTGGTTTCTAGATCCAAATACGCACAAAGAGATAAAGTTTGTAGAAGCTTATACCAACAAAATTTCGACCTCAAAAGAAATTAGTAAACTAAATGAATTGGAATATGTTAACGGAAAAGTTTATGCTAATGTTTGGCAAAAAAACTTTATTTTAATCATCAATCCAAAATACGGAACAATTGAAGGTGTGGTAGATTTAAACGGCTTACAAACCAAAGCCGGACAACAAGGTGAAAATAACGTTTTAAACGGAATTGCCTACAATACCAAAACCGATAAACTTTATGTTACCGGTAAACGATGGAACAAACTCTTCGAAATTAAATTAACTAAAAAATAATATTTTGGTATAAACAGAGTTTTAACTTTGTATAAAAACAGTTCTATGCGTTATCTTTATAGTTTTTTAAGCCTTTTTATTATTGTTTTTGCAAGTTCTTGTCGCAAAGATTTTAGTACTTCATTAAGTAAAGGAAATTTAAAATTTTCTACCGATACCGTTTTTGTGGGTAAAGTTTTTGATAATATCAGTTCAAGCACGCATCGTTTTACGGTAAAAAATCCATCTAATAAAGATATTCATATTCCGCAAATTAGTTTAGAAAAAGGTAATGCCTCTTTTTATCGTTTAAATGTCGATGGTGTTTCCGGAAAATCTTTTGAAAATATCGAAATTTTAGCTAAAGATAGTATTTTTGTCTTTGTAGAAACCACAATTCCGTTTAACGAAATTACCGATCCTGATTTTATGTATCGTGATAAAGTGTTGTTTGATAATGATAGCAACCAACAAAAAGTAGAACTGGAAGCACAAGTAGTTGATGTACATCTTATCAGACCAAACAGAACGCAAATTGCCGATGGATTTGCTTACGAAGAAATTATTTTAGGACAAGATGCCGATGGCAACGACATCACCATTAGAGGTACAAATCTAACCGATGACACCACGTTTACGAACGATAAACCTTGGCTTATTTACAATTATGTTGGTGTACCTAACGGCAAAACTCTTACAATTGATGCAGGAACACAAATCCATTTTCACGCCAATTCCGGTATTATCGTGCAAGACGGCGGAAAACTAATTGTTAACGGCACGTTAGACAATAAAGTAATCTTTCAAGGTGACCGTTTGGAGGAAGTTTATCAAGATATTTCCGGACAATGGGGAACGATTTGGTTATTTAACGGCAGTAAAGAAAATAGCATACAACACGCTAAAATTTTAAACGCTACACTAGGTCTTTTAGTAGATTCTAATAACGATATATCGGAGCAAACCTTACTTTTAAACAATACCGAAATTTACAACACAACAAGTTACGGTTTATTGGCAAGAAATGCTAAAATTGAAGCAAACAACACTGTTATAGGTAATAACGGAGCTTCTTCATTTGCAACTATTTTAGGAGGAAATTACGATTTTACACACGTAACTTTGGCTAATTATTGGCGTAGTTCTAACCGACAGGAAGCAACTTTATCATTAAGTAACGCCTTACAAATTAGCGAAACAGAATTTTTAGTAAGTGATTTACAAGCCAATTTTACCAATTGCATCATTGCCGGAAGTCAGAATATGGAATTGCATTACGACAAATTAGACGGTGCAAATTTCAATTTTAAATTCACCAATTGTATGTTAAAATTTGAAGATACCACCAATCAATTTATTGACGATCCGTTATTTGATTTTAACAATACAACCTTATATCAAAATGTACTGCTTAATAAAAATCCGGATTTTAAAAATACCAATCCGTTTGAGGATTTTGTAGATTTTAGAATCGGTGAAAATTCGGATGCCATAAACCAAGCAGATTCATCAATTATTTTGTTAAAACCTGTTTTACAAACCGATTTGGTTGGAACCGACAGACTGCCAAATCCGGATATCGGAGCATACCAACATATTGTTTTTGAAGAAGATTAATTATGAAAAATGCTTTTCTAAAACAGGAAGAAAATAGAACGTTGCTCTTATCATTTTTTCTCTGTTCGAACGACAAAACGATCTAATTATGAAAATCCTATATTTGTAATGAATAAATTATTGTTTAACCAAAAGTTACATTTGTGACTTGAACCTTGCAAGTAAAAAACCCTAAAATATAAAATTTTAGGGTTTAAAAATTGAGAAATAAAATTATTATTTATTCCTTAATGAACTTTATAGAATTTTTTCTGCCATTTTTATCTAAAAGAACAAGCAAATAAACTCCTTTTTCCAATTGATTTATAGTAATCGATTTTAAATCATCTTTCCCACTTAATTTCTTAGAAGAAATTACTTCACCTTTAATATCTACAACTTGATACGCAACTATTTTTTGCTTATTAATATTAACATATAAAATATCTTTTGCCGGGTTGGGTGAAATACGAATTTTATCAATAATCTCTTTTACATCTTTTTTTTCTTCTTTTGAACTTACAATACTATTTTTTTCTTTTGTCGGAGGATTATCAATAACAACAATTTCTCTGTGACAACAACTCACTTTAAAGAAAATAGTAACAGAATCCCAAGGGTTTCCAACAGCTAATTTAAACCTATAAATCTTACCAGGTCTTAAATGATAACCACTCGGTAAAAATTCAACAATATTAATATTATTGGGAGCTTGTGTTAATGGATAAACCCAACCTGAATGTAATAAATTAACATCTGTCCAACTTAAAGGATCAAATTCAGATAACTCCACAAAATAACCAGTTTCACAACTGCTCAAAGAACCATTAACTAATAAATCATCTTCTAAACATAATTCAGTTACATCTAAATCGCCATAATAAGAAGGCACTTGTACTACTTGGTAGGGATATCTAAATGATGCTACTGCAGTTGCTCCCATATTAGGTCTACAATCTTTACAATTAAATAACTGATGAAAAGATTCATAAGTATGATTATTAGGGTTATCACCCAACTTACGATCAATTCCTGTAATTACAAATTCACAATCATAAATAGAAAGACTTGTTAAATGATTCTTAATTGTTGTGTCTGGAGTAAATACTTCTATCAATGTATCATTATCTGTATATAGTGATAAAACATTATTTTCAGAGCCTGATGTTCCAATATTTCTAGAAACTAATAATTTATCATGAATGTCTATATCTACCATTATTGAGCTATTACTATTCGAAAAAGACGAAACAAGATTAGCTATTGTTATTTTTCGAAGTTGATGTATTGGTGATGTATATGTTCCTAGTTCTACAGCATAAAAAACTTCCCAATTATTACGTAATGCAACAACATTATTATTATTACGATAGTTAATTCCACTTCCATATTCTAAGTAATTAACACCTACAGATGTTAAATTTAAATTATACGAAAAATTAGAAAAAGTAGGAATATAATTATATCGTTTAATTTCTAACTTCCTAGAATTTGAATAAGCATTGCCGTAAGAATACGCAATAACAAGTTTATACCCTTTCATATCTGTTTGTACTGCAAAAGGAGAGGTGTTTGATATTGATGAAAAACTTCCAATATACTTGTAACCTTTAAAAATCATATTTCGATACATATATAAATAAAGAGAGTTTCCATTTGTTCTGGTAATAAGTACATCTCCATTTGGAGCGACCTCAATATCGGTTGCTTGAGTATTATCTGAAACCATTAATGGCCCTGCTATTAAAGTACCATTTACATTATACTTCTTTAAAAAAGTGGCATAAGAATTTTTTCCAGATACTTTATCGTGATACAATACATAAACGTTGTTAGAATTATCTATACGAACCCTCGTGAAATCAGGATATGTAGAAATTTGAACTTGAGGGGAAGTAGCATTAAAAGTACTAGCATCGTATATTTTTAAATAATTTCCCGAAATACCTCTCCACGAAGCAATAGCATAATAACTCCGATTAGAATCTGAGGTTGAAAAAACCCAGTGTGAAATGGATGCAGAAAGAGAAGTGGTCTGTACTCCTCCTGTAAGCTGTCCTTGTGCATTAGACAATGTAAAACTTCCTAATAACATAAGGAATAAAAAAATATATTTTTTTGTTTTCATAATAATAAAAAATTTAAATTTTACCTACTCTATTTTAGCTTTTCGGTTACCGCATTTAATAGAATATCCAAATATTAATTTTTTGTTACCTGTTTTTAAAACTTTTTTAATTATAAATTTATTGTCAACTTAATAGCAATTAATCAAAATACTCAATATGAAAAAAATAATCGCTTCATCAATTTTATAAACATTTTAATTTTACACTAAAAAATTCGGTAACAAAAGAAATATAAAGTTTTAAAAAATAATAGTACTTTTACACTATATGAAAACGGTTTATATAGTCAGGCACGCTAAATCATCTTGGAAATATCCAAATATTAAAGATGAAGACAGACCTCTAAAAGAAAGAGGTATTTTAGATGCAAATCTAATGGCAGAAAAATTACGGGAACAAATTGAAAAACCCGATGTTTTTATTACAAGTAGTGCAAATCGAGCACTGCATACAGCTGTTATATTTTCGAATACATTCAAATATCCATTAGCAAATTTGCAGATTAACAAATCTCTTTATAGTTTTAGCGACGGATATTTAATTAAAACGATAAAAGCATTAGATGATAGTTTTGATTCGGCTATTATTTTTAGTCACGACCACGGTATTAATACTTTTGTAAACAAATTTGGTAATAAAAAAATCAAACACGTTAGTACCACTGGTATTATCGGAATTCAGTTTGATATAAAGCATTGGAAAAACCTAAATCCCGATCGTTCTAACGGAAAAACCATTTTAATTGATTTCCCAAAAAATTATAAATCAAAAAAAGCACTTTAATTTTGGAAATAAAAAAATATGGAGCTATTGATATTGGCTCAAATGCAGTACGATTATTAATTTCAAATGTGGTTTTAAAGGAAAATCACGAACCTAAATATAGAAAAGTTTCTTTGGTACGTGTACCAATTCGTTTGGGTAGAGATGTTTTTACAAAGGGTTCTATTTCCGATAAGAACAAAAAAAGAATGGTAGATACCATGCAAGCTTTTAAATTATTAATGGATGTGCATCAAATCGAAAAATACAGTGCTTGTGCAACATCGGCGATGCGTGAATCTGAAAATGGCAAACAAATTGCAAAAGAAATTAAAGACATAACAGAAATCGACATACAAATAATAGACGGTAAAACCGAAGCAAAAATTATTGCTTCAACCGATTTAAAAGAATTAATCGATGGCGATAAATCGTATTTATATGTCGATGTTGGTGGTGGAAGTACTGAATTTACCTTCTTTTCAAAAGGAAAAATTATCGAATCGCGTTCTTATAAAATAGGTACTGTAAGAATGTTAAACAATTCCGATAAGGAAAATAAAAAGATGTTTAAAGAAATTGAAAAATGGATTAAAAAAACTGCTAAAAATTTACCTCGACTGGCTTTAATCGGTTCCGGAGGTAATATCAATTCTATTTTTAAACGTTCCGGAACGCCTTACGGAAAACCATTATCCTATATTTATATGAATGCACATTACAAGTTTTTAAAATCAATGAGTTACGAAGAACGTATCACCGAACTTGGTTTAAAACCGGATCGTGCAGATGTGATTATTCCGGCAACGAAAATCTACTTATCGGCAATGAAATGGAGCGGTGCAACAAAAATTTATGTACCCAAAATAGGTCTGGCAGATGGCATTATTAGAAGTCTGCATTTAGGAATTATATAAACCTAATAGAACCCTTATCTTTTCTTCTTATAATCCAAATAACGTTTATAAGACACGATACTAAATACTACAATAAATACTGCAAACCAATAAATCCAAGTAGGAATCGGTACAGGATCGCCTTTCGCATATGAATGCATACCGCTTAAATAATAATTTACACCAAAGAATGTCATAATTAAAGTAATGATGGAAATCATACTTAAAAAATTAAAGGTAAATCTGCTTTGTAATCCCGGAACCAATCTGACGTGTAATATAAAAGTATAAACCATCATAGAAATTAATGCCCAAACTTCTTTTGGATCCCATGACCAATATCTTCCCCAAGATTCATTTGCCCAAACACCACCTAAAAAAGTACCAATACTTAACATAAATAAACCAACAATTAAAGTCGATTCGTTTACATAAGTAAGCTCTTTTATGGTTTCATTTAGTTTTGAGGCATTTTTAGGAGTTCTTATAATAAACAAGAATAAAACAACGAACCCAAGCAAAGCACCCAAACCTAAAAACCCGTAACTGGCTGTAATAACCGCTACGTGAATCATTAACCAATATGATTTTAAAACAGGAACTAAATTTGTCATTTCAGGACTCATCATACTTCCGTGAGCAATAGCCAATAAAAACGAAGCAAATAAAGTTGTGGAAGCAATAATAAATTTACTACGGTTTTTTGAAAACAACAATCCTGCTAACGTAGTGATAAATGCCACAAATACAACTGCTTCGTAGCCGTTACTCCAAGGTTCGTGACCTGTGATATACCAACGAGCAGCCATTCCGGCAACGTGTATTACCATTCCGGCAATAACCAGAAAAATAGATATACTAAGTACTATTTTTATTATTTTCTTATTCGGATTAAACAAATCGATAAATGCAAGAATTAATAGGATAAATCCTAAAATCATGTAATAGAACATTAATTTTTTAAAGACATTCCATTTGTTATAAGCAATTTCAATATCAATTTTCTTTTGGGCAGGAATAATATCTGCTCCTAATTGATTTTGGTATTGCGAAATAATATTTAAATATTCATCTGCATCACTATAATCACCTGTTGCAATTCCTTTTGACAGAGCAGACAAATACAATTTGTGCATTTTTAAAACCATGGTATCTTGTGCTACAAACGCTTTATTGTCAAATCCGCTATACCATTTTTGCTTTGGATCGTTTTTCTTAGGATAAATTGTTAATGCTTGTCCGCTTAAAATATTTAACAAAATATTTACACGTTCATCTAAATTAATAATTTCT
>Ga0256840_1000741_pt1 | contig 32690 bp, 33 predicted proteins | sample 355202metaG_FD_185969 | JGI IMG/M metagenome (GOLD analysis project Ga0256840, IMG submission 185969) | Hydrothermal vent microbial communities from Mid Atlantic Ridge, Atlantic Ocean - 355-202 | ecosystem: Environmental > Aquatic > Marine > Hydrothermal vents | place: Atlantic Ocean: Mid...
GGTAGAATCAAAGATTTACCTGGTGTTAAGTATCACATTGTTCGTGGTGCACTTGATACTGCTGGTGTTGCAGGAAGAACAGTTGCAAGAAGTAAATACGGTACTAAAAAACCTAAATAACTTTTGCTAAAACAGGTGTTATCCTTAGATTTGGTAACATTTGAGTAAAATTTAAAAATTTGAAGGATTTTTATAAATGAGAAGAAGAAAAGCCCCGGTAAGAGAAGTATTAGCTGATCCTATCTATAACAACAAAATCGTAACTAAGTTTATAAACTATCTTATGTTAGATGGTAAAAAAAGTACAGCTGCTAAAGTTTTTTATGGCGCAGTTGAATTAGCAGAGCAGAGAAGTGAAGGAGATCTTAAAGGTCTTGATATTTTTCTAGCTGCAATTGACAATGTAAAACCAGTAATGGAAGTAAAAAGTAGAAGAGTCGGTGGAGCAACTTATCAAGTTCCTATCGAAGTAAGACCAGTTAGACAACAAGCGCTTGCTTTACGTTGGTTGGTATCATTTGCTAGAAAAAGAAGCGAAAGAACTATGGTTGAAAGACTAGCTAATGAGCTACTAGATGCTGCAAACACTAGAGGTGCTACATTTAAGAAAAAAGAAGATACTTATAAAATGGCTGAAGCTAATAAAGCTTTTGCTCACTATCGCTGGTAAAACGGTGTTTGAGATGTTTGTAAATCAAGCATCTCTTTTCCCTCATCTGATTAAAAACTCAAGGAAATAATTATGGCAAGAAGTCACTCTATAAAAGACGTAAGAAACATTGGTATTGCTGCTCATATTGATGCCGGTAAAACAACTACAACAGAAAGAATTTTATTTTATACTGGCGTATCACACAAGATTGGTGAAGTACATGATGGTGCTGCAACTATGGATTGGATGGAACAAGAAAAAGAGAGAGGTATCACAATTACTTCGGCTGCAACAACTTGTGAATGGAGATCTACTCAGATTAACATCATTGACACACCAGGTCACGTTGACTTTACTATTGAAGTTGAGCGTTCTATGCGTGTTCTTGATGGTGCTGTAGCAGTATTTTGTGCAGTTGGTGGAGTTCAGCCTCAAAGTGAAACAGTTTGGAGACAAGCTAATAGATACGAAGTTCCAAGAATGGTTTTTGTTAATAAGATGGACCGTACTGGTGCAGATTTTTATGAAGTTGAAAAACAAATCATAAGTAGACTTAAATCAGTTCCTGTTCCTATTCAGATTCCTATTGGAGCTGAAGAGAACTTTAAAGGTGTTGTCGATCTTGTAAAAATGAAAGCACTAGTATGGGAAGATGAAGCTGCAATGGGTTCTAACTATGAAGAGCAAGAGATACCTGCAGATTTAGTTGAAAAAGCAAATCAATATAGAGAAAAAATGATTGAAGCTGTATCTGAAACTGATGATGCATTGATGGAAAAATTTTTAGAAGGCGAAGCGCTAACTAATGATGAGATTATGGCTGGTATTAAAGCTGGTTGTAATGCAATGACTTTTATCCCTATGCTTTGTGGAACCGCATTTAAAAATAAGGGTGTTCAACCTTTATTGGATGCTGTTGTAGATTATATGCCTGCACCAACTGAAGTTGCTGCGATTAAAGGTGAGTATGAAGATGGAACTGAAACTACAGTTGAGTCAAGTGATGAAGGTGAATTTGCAGCATTAGCATTTAAAATTATGACTGACCCGTTTGTTGGACAGCTTACATTTGTAAGAGTTTACCGTGGTAGCCTTGATAGTGGTAGTTATACATATAATACATCAAAAGAGAAGAAAGAGAGAGTTGGCCGTCTTTTAAAGATGCATGCTAACAAAAGAGAAGAGATTAAAACTCTTTATGCTGGTGAAATTGGTGCAGTTGTTGGTCTTAAAGATACACTTACTGGTGATACACTTGCAGGCGATAAAGATAGAGTAATCCTAGAAAGAATGGATTTTCCAGATCCCGTTATATCTGTTGCAGTTGAGCCAAAAACTAAAGCTGATCAAGAAAAAATGGGTATTGCTTTACAAAAACTTGCTCAAGAAGATCCTTCTTTTAGAGTAGAAACCGATGAAGAGAGTGGACAAACTATTATCTCTGGCATGGGTGAACTTCACCTTGAAATTCTAGTTGATAGAATGATGCGAGAGTTTAAAGTAGATGCTGAAGTTGGACAGCCACAAGTTAGCTATAGAGAGACAATCAAAAAAAGTGTTGAACAAGAGTATAAGTACGCTAAACAATCAGGTGGTCGTGGTCAGTATGGTCATGTTTATCTTAAACTTGAGCCAATGGAAGCAGGCGAAGGATTTGAATTTGTTAACGCTATTAAGGGTGGATCAGTTCCAAGAGAATTTATCCCTGCTGTTGAGAAGGGTTGTAAAGAAGCTATGGCTGGTGGTGTTCTTGCTGGATATCCAGTTGAAGATGTCAAAGTAACTTTATATGATGGTAGTTACCATGATGTTGATTCATCCGAGATGGCATTTAAACTTGCTGCTTCTATGGGTTTCAAAGCTGGTGCAAGAGCTGCAAATGCAATTATACTTGAGCCAATGATGAAAGTCGAAGTAGAAACTCCTGAAGATTTTATGGGTGATGTTATTGGTGATCTTAACAGAAGACGTGGACAAATCAGTTCTATGGAAGACAGAAGTGGAAACAAGATTGTTAATGCATTCTGTCCACTTTCTGAAATGTTTGGTTATTCAACTGATTTAAGAAGTGCAACTCAAGGTCGTGCTTCTTATTCTATGGAATTTGATCATTATGAAGAAGTTCCTAAGAATGTTGCAGAAGAGATTATCAAAAAGAGAAATGGATAGTCAATCCGTACAAAACTTTTTTAGCCAAATACGCTTTTAGTGTATTTGGCTCCTTAACCTATATTTCCTTCTCAAGATGTAAAATCTTGAAAATTCCTTTCACTAAAGCTTCGTTTTAGACGAGAATTAATTACATTGATTTTGTCCTCATAGCTCAGCTGGATAGAGCACTTGATTCCTAATCAAGAGGTCATGCGTTCGAATCGCATTGAGGACACCACTCCTAATAATAGATCTTTTAATTTAACAAAACAATACATCGATAGCTAGAAAATAAATAAAATATTTATATTTTAGCATAACTTAATTTATCACTATTTTCTTATCTTGTTTTAATAAATATAATAATATAATATTATTATATTTATAATATAAAGGAATAATATGAAAAAATTAATTAAATCGTTACTAGTGGCAAGTTTATTGTCTTCGGGTTCACTTTTTGCTTATAGTGCACTTGATGGAGTAAAGGCTCAAAAGGCAGATGCCCTTCAATATGTAAAGAAATTTATAACTGCATCAGAGTTAACAAAGTGGATGAAAGATGGCAAAAAGTTTGAGATTCTTGATGTTAGAGAAGCTGATGAGTGGAATGCTGGCAAGATATCTTATTCGCATACTATAAAATTACAAAGAGGTAAGCTTTATTCTGGTGTGAAAAAAGGTGTATTAAAACCCAAAAAAACTTATGTTTTAGTATGTCGAACTGGACATAGAGCGATTCTAGGTGCCGCTGTTTTAAATAAGTATTACAAATTTGAAAATATTTATGTATTAAAGGGTGGTGTAAAAGCATGGATTAACAATGGTGGAGATATAGACAATCAACTTCATTTAGGTAAAGTTAAAATTAAATTAAAAAAATAATAATAATACTTCATATTTTACAGGTAAAATATGAAGTACCAACCTAAGAACTAGTGCTTTTAAATTGTATTACAGATAAGACTATCTAACCTTTTTTTATTTTAACATCTAATTTATTAAATAAATATAACAGCTACTTCAAAGTTAGATAGGAGTAAAATTACGCAATTTCTTAGATAAGGTTTTTAACTTATGGCAACAATAAAGGTTGACGATAAAATAATAAAAGTTAAAGATGGTGCTCTGCTTATTGAAGAGTTGCTAAAAAATGGCATAGAGATACCTCATTTTTGTTATCATCCTGCTCTTGGTAAAGATGGAAATTGTAGAATGTGCATGGTTGAAATTGAGGGTAAAAAACGGCCTCAGATAGCATGTGATACACCTATAACAGACGGTATGATTATCCGAACTAAAAGTGAAAGCATTCAAAAAGTAAAACGCCAAATACTTGAAATGGAACTTATCAATCATCCGATTGATTGTCCTATTTGTGATCAAGCTGGTGAGTGTTCTTTGCAAAACTATTATATGGATGTTGGGCTTTATGAAAGTAGGCTTAGCACTCCAAAAACTCGTGGTGAAAAACATGTTGATATAGGTGCAAATGTAGTGCTTGATCAAGAACGATGTGTTTTATGTACCCGCTGCGTTAGATTTACAACAAATATAACAAAAACAAAAGAATTAGGTGTTGTAAATAGAGCAGATCATTCTGTTATAACCACATTCCCAGGTCATCCACTATCTAATCCATATGCCATGAATGTAGTTGATTTGTGTCCAGTTGGAGCTTTAACAAGTAAAGATTTCCGTTTTCATAAAAGAGTATGGTTTTTAGAAGCAGGTGAGGCTATATGTAACGGTTGTTCTAAAGGGTGTTCATTATATGTGGATCACCATAAAGCAAAGTATGAAAATGATTCTATTTTTAGGTATCGTCCAAGATTTAATGACAAAGTTAATGGTTATTTCATTTGCGATGCTGGTAGGCTTAGTTATAAACAAGAAAATATCAATAGAGATTCATTTGCTCAAATTAGAGGCAATGAAAGTGAGTATGAGTATGCAACAGGAAAACTACTAAGACTTCTGAAAAGACATCATAGCAAAGCACTGTTTTTATTATCTCCATCTTTGTCTCTTGAAGAGATGGCACAAGTCAAAAAACTTGCAAATACTTATGATGCAAAATTAAGCGGTTATGATATAAATGAGTATGATGTAAATTTTGGTGATGATTATTTAAAATGTAATGATCTTTCATCAAATAGAAGAGGGTTTAACCTCCTTGAGATTGATGAAAAAGAAGAAAATTTGGATAAATTTTCACAAGGCATAGAACTGGTAGTATTGATTGGAAGAGATGACATAAAAACAATAAAAAATTATAAAGAAATTGAGTCCAAAGTATCTATCAATGCTTCTATGCCTCAAAATAGTGAGCTCTATGACCTTTATCTTCCTATGTTAACTCATATGAGTCGTGAGGGATCATTTATAAATATTGATGGTTTTTTACAGTTTAGTAAAGTGAGTGTTGAATATGAACTTAAGACTATGAGCCTGCCAAAAATAGTATCGACTATCTTAGACGATAATATCTCTACATGTAAGGATATTTGGGAAGAGAGTTTAAGTAAAATAATTAAAAATATATCCCTAGAAGATATAAAAAAAGATTCTATAAAAATGGTTAGCTTATGAATACTACACTCGTAAGCATTGTTATTTTTAACATAGTTATGGCGTTAGTAGTTTCTCTTGTTTTTGTTCCAGTATTAGTTTGGATGGAGAGACGAGTGGCTGGATTTATTCAAGATAGATTGGGCCCAAACAGATGTCATATTGGTGGAGTTAGACTTGGAGGACTTGTACAATCGTTTGCAGATATGCTAAAACTTGTCTTTAAAGAAGATTATAGACCAAGTTCAGTGAAAGAAAAATTACTTTTTACACTTTCCCCAGTTATAGTATTTGTATCTGCTTATCTGTCTTTTATGGTTATTCCGTTTGCTGATGACTTGGTTATCGACGATAAAAGTTATATGATGCAAGCTCTACCTATAGAGTTTGGATTACTATGGATTTTAGCATTTTCAGGTCTTGGTGTATATGGTCTTATGCTTGGTGGCTGGGCAAGCAATAATAAATATAGCCTTTTAGGTGGAATTAGAGCTGCAGCACAAGCTATCAGTTATGAAGCTGTGATGGGCTTATCTTTGATATCAATGCTCATAGTTTATGGTTCTATTCATCTTGGGGATATGGTAAGATTTCAAGGCGAACTTATTTGGGGATTTATACCTGCTTGGGGAATTATCATACAACCAGTCGCCGCAATACTTTTTATAATCACTGCTTTTGCAGAGACGAACCGTGCCCCATTTGATATAGCAGAAGGGGAGAGCGAGTTAGTAGGCGGATTTCATACCGAGTATAGTGCTATGAGATTTGGACTCTTTTTTGTTGGGGAATACATAGCCATGGGAGCTGCAAGTTCTTTGATAGTTACACTATTTTTAGGCGGTTATCAAATTCCTTGGCTAAATACAGAAGTATTACAAGAGCATATCAATATAATTTTTATAGCTATTGTGATATTTACTCCAATAGTTAGTTATATATTTGCACAATGGATAAGAAAAAACAATGTATGGCTAGATCCAAATGATGTTAGAAACAAAGAGACGAAGTGGCTAATTATTGGCTTAGTGTGTATCAATATTTTGATTGTTGCATCTTTAGGATTATTTTTGATTTATGGCATAGGGGAAAATGGAACAAACATTTCAGTAGTTATTTTACAAGTAATGACATTTATAGTTAAATTACTGATGATGAATTTCTTTTTTATATGGGTAAGATGGACTCTTGTTAGATTTAGGTATGACCAATTACAAAATTTAGCTTGGAAAGTGCTTCTTCCAATAGCAATAGCAAATGTATTTATTACAGGTGTATTTGTCGTTGTGTTAGGAGTATAGTTATGGGAATTAAGATTGTTCCAAGATATGGAAATAGTTTAAAAGAGAAACTTTATCTTCCTGCTATAGTAGGTGGTATGAAAGTTACATTCTCGCATTTTTTTACAAATTTAAAAGATACAACAAAGATAGAAACACTCTGTTATCCTGAACAACTTCCAAAAGATATTACACCAAGATATAGAGGTGTTCATAGACTTACAAAAAGAGAAGATGATACAATAAAATGTGTAGCTTGTTTTATGTGTTCTACAGCTTGCCCTGCTGATTGTATTTTTATAGAAGCAATCGAAAGAGAAGATGGAGCTACTGAAAAAATGCCTAAAAAGTTTAGCATAGACCTACTTGAGTGTGTATTTTGTGGAGGCTGTGTTGAAGCGTGTCCTTGTGATGCAATTCGTATGGACACAGGTATATTTAGTTTTGTTAAGAAAAAAAGAGAAGATTTTGTTATAGACAAAGATACTCTGCTTTCGCATAAACCTATGAAAGGCGTAGAGTAATGGTAGTAGATCTTATATTTATAGTTTTAGCAATTTTTGCAATAGGTGGAGGAGTAGGTATGATACTATTTGCGCAGCCAATGTATTCTGCCCTTAGTCTGATTGTATGCCTTATGGCATTAGGCGGAGTTTTTGCACTTTTGAGTGCACCATTCTTGTTTATGGTGCAAATTATTCTTTATGCTGGAGCAATTATAACTCTTCTTCTTTTTATAATTATGTTTTTAAATATAAAAAATGATGAACTACCAGACGAACCAAATAAAATAGTTACTATTGCTATAGGAGCGGTTCTTTTAATCCCATTTAATATACTAATCTTAAAAGCTTTTAATACATTTCCTGATAAGCCTATGAATATTTTGGGAAATGATTTTGGTGATATTCATAGTTTTGGCATAGAACTTTTTAGAGGTTGGTTAGTGCCCTTTGAGCTTATTTCTATGTTGCTTTTAGCCGCTCTTGTTGGAGCAGTAGTATATGCAAGAAAGGAGAAGATTGATGGCTGATTCTCTTTTATCATACATAACATTAGCAATGATCCTTTTTTCAATAGGTTTTTTGGGTGTAATATCTAGAAAAAATATTTTTATAATATATATGTCAATTGAGCTTATGCTAAATGCGATCAATATCATATTTGTCGCTCTTGGAAGGTATAACGAGTCAACAGGCCCACAAGTGATTGCAATGATTGTGATTGCTATTGCAGCAGCAGAAGCAGCAGTTTTCTTATCGTTAATTGTTGTTCTTTATAGAAAAAAGAAATCACTCAATACGGACTTATTTACATCACTAAAACAAAAGGACTTTTCTAATGAGTAATTCTTTACTAGCATGGATTGTTCTTATACCACTTCTTAGTTCAGTTACATTAGGTCTTATGTATCTGTATTCTATTAAAATATCTAAAATACCAAATTATATTTTTTCTATATTTGCACTAAGTGCACCATTTTTAAGTTTTGCAATAGGCATTTTATTTTTCTTAAAAATGATTGGGAATGATGATATATTTGTATATGAAGCATATAAGTGGTTAAGTGTTGATGGATACAATATGTATATGGGCTTTATGGCAGATAGATTATCTATTTTTATGGTTTTATTTGTTACTTTTGTTGGAGGATTTATTCATATATATGCATCAGGGTATATGAAAGATGATGAAGGATATGGGAAATTCTTTTTCTATTTTAACTTATTTTTAGCATCGATGCTGCTTCTTGTTTTGGGTTATAGTCCAATCATTATGTTTATGGGATGGGAAGGTGTTGGTCTTTGTTCTTACTTTTTGATTAGTTATTATTATGAAGATAGTGAAAATGTAAAAGCTGGAAATAAAGCTTTTATAGCAAATCGCGTTGGTGATTTAGGTTTCATTGTTGCCATGATTACTATGTTTTATTATGCAGGAGCCGATGGACTTGATTTTGCCCATTTAGAGATTGGATTGGCAAGTGTACCAACAAATGTCCTAACTTTTATTGGTTGTGCACTATTTGTTGGGGCTATTGGAAAATCTGCACAAATACCTCTTTATGTTTGGTTGCCAGATGCTATGGCTGGACCAACACCAGTTTCAGCACTTATTCATGCTGCCACTATGGTAACTGCAGGTCTTTATATGGTTGCAAGGTTTCATTTTCTTTACGACTTGATTCCAAATGTTGGTCTTTTTATAGCTTATATTGGTGCAGCCTCAGCACTATTTGCTGCAGTTATTGCAACAAAACAAACTGATATAAAGAAAATATTGGCATATTCTACTATGAGTCAATTGGGTTATATGTTTATAGCTGTTGGACTTGGTGGCTATAGTGTTGGAATTTTTCATGTTTTTACACATGCATTTTTTAAAGCACTTCTTTTTATGGGTGCAGGAGCCATTATAGTTACACTTCATCACGAACAAAATATATTTAAAATGGGTGGTATGAAAAATAGAACACCCTTAATTTATATTACTATGCTGGTTGCAACATTGGCAATTGCAGGAATTCCTCCTTTTGCTGGATTTTTTAGCAAGGATGAAATTCTACTTACTGCATATAACTCAGGAGAGTATTTTATATGGGGTGTAGGCGTTTTCACTGCTATTTTAACCTCATATTATATGTTTAGACTTTTATTTGTTGTTTTTCATGGAACTAATTATGAAAAAAATAGAGAACTACATCCTCTTAGCAAGAGTATAACCATACCTTTAGTTGTGTTGGCAATTGGCTCTATACTATCTGGCTTTATTGGTGTTCCAGAATTGTTGGGCGGACACAATATGATAGGAGTTTGGCTTCTAAATTTTGGAGAACACTCTATACATGTAGGGCATTCAGCCCAATGGTATCTTATGGGAATTAATGTTTTTGCAGCCGTAGTTGGAATACTGATTGCGTATAAAAAATTCTTTAAATATGATATGAGAATAGAACCAGAACAAAGTGGCTTGATATGGAATAAGTTTTACATTGATGAACTATATGATAGAGTGATTGTTCAAAAATTTAAAAAATTGAGTTTATTTATATCGTATAGAATAGATGTTAAAGTTTTAGATATGATAGTTATGCAATTATCAAAAAACTTTATTAAAAGTGGATATGTGATAGCAAGATTGCAAAATGCAAATACTCGTTTTTATGCATTTTTCATGCTAGTTGGTATTAGTGTAATGTCAACATATTTACTTATAGTTATGAGGTAGATGATGGATTTTGGAATTCTTTCGGTAATTATATTTTTCCCAATGTTTGTGGCATTTGCTATGTTGATACTTCCTGTTAGTGCAAAAAACACTAGAAATGCAGCATTTTTCACATCAATAGTTATTTTTATACTTGTAAGTATAGTGTATTTCAATTTTGAAGTAACTAGTAATATGCAATTTCAAGAACACCATATGTGGGTTGCTGCTTATGGTATTCATTATAGTTTAGGAATCGATGGATTTTCATTGATTATTTTGATGCTTATTGCGATTTTGATACCTAGTGCCTATCTCTGGTTATGGCATGGTAGAACAAAGGGTTATTGGGTAAGTATGTTACTGATTCAATCAGGTATAACAGGTACACTTTTTTCACAAGATTTGATTCTTTTCTATTTTTTCTGGGAAGGAATGCTACTGCCAGTTTTTATGATTATAGGGATGTTTGGTACTGGTGACAGAGTATTTTCTACAATTAAAATTACTATTTATACCATACTTGGGTCACTTTTTATGTTGATTTCAATTCTTTATTTAGGTGTAGCTTTTTTCCACAATTTTGGTTTTTGGAGCTTTGAGCTTAGTGATATAGTGAAGATTAATAATCTAAGTAGAGTAGAAGAACTATGGTTGTTTGCAGGTTTTATGTTGGCATTTGCTATTAAAATACCACTTTTCCCATTTCACACTTGGTTGCTACAAACATATTCTAATTCACCTACTGGTGGTGTTTTTTTACTCTCTTCGATTATGGCAAAACTTGGTGTATATGGGATAGTTCGTTTTGTAATGCCTATTTTTCCTGAACTCTATAAAGAGTTTGCCCCACTTTTTGTGTGGCTCGGGATATTTGGACTTTTATATTTTGGCATTGCAGCTATGATGCAGGTCAATATTAAAAAAATGTTTGCTTATTCATCTGCATCGCATTTAGGATTTATTGTTACTGGTATATTTTCGCTCAACGCATATGGTATGACTGGGGCGGCTTTTTTAATAATAGCTCATGCCATGGCAACGGGAGGTCTTTTCTTATTGGTGGGAAAAATGGAGTATGAATTAGGAATCAAGTCTATCCCTGCTCTTGGCGGCATCGCTAAGAAAGCACCAGTATTTACCGTGTTTTTTGGAATAATGCTTTTAAGTATAGTGGGACTTCCTGGTACAAATGGTTTTATAAGTGAATTTCTTATTATTCTTGGTACTTTTGGGTTCAATCCTGCTGCAGGTGTTGTTTCGGCATTAACTGTTTTAGTTGCTGCTAGTTTTATGTTTTGGATGTTTCAAAGAGCTATTCTTTCAAATAATGGTAATGATGTATCTGGGATGGTTGATTTGAGTGTAAAAGAGATCATTGGTATGCTTCCTTTAGCATTTTTAATTATTGCCATGGGTATCTATCCCGATTGGTTTTTTTATAAGATTGCACCGACAATACACCACTACTTAGTAGATATATTAGAGATAAGGAATTGATGATGGTTTCAGCAGATTTTATATATCTATTGCCACTATTTTTTGTTGGATTAGGAGCTATTGTACTGATGATAGTTAGTACATTTAAAGCAGTAACAATAAGACAAGGTGCTATCTTAGCACTAATATTTTTGGTTTTAGCATTTATAGCAAATACCTTCAATATGGCTAGTGGAGATGAAGTTTACTCTGTTTATCCTTTTGAAGAAGTTTTTAATAAAATGGTAATTGTAGATACATTTTCAGGATATTTTAGTATCATATTGATATTAGGTGCTATATTGACTATTCTTATAGGGCTCCACTATTTTGAAAGACGAAAAGAGTTTACTGTAGAATTTTTTTCTCTTTTTCTCTTTTCAGTATTTGGAATGATGTTTTTAGTTCATGCCAATGAGCTCATTAGTGCATTTGTTGGATTAGAGATAGCTTCTCTGTCATTGTATGTAATGATTGGTTTTGAAAAGGTAATTGATAGAAGAATTGAAGCAAGTTATAGATACTTGGTACTCGGTTCGTTAGCAGGAATATTTTTTCTTTTAGGAACAGCATTTATATATGGGGCAACTGGAACAACAACTATCGGTATTATTGGTGATATGTCACTAAATACATTTTCTACAAATCAAGGACTCCTGATTATAGGAGGAACTATGATTTTAATCACATTTCTTTTTAAAATTACAGCTTTTCCATTTCAAAACTGGGCATTAGATGTTTATGATGGTGCTCCACTTCCAGTTACTGCTTATATGGCAGCAACTTTTAAGGCTGCAATTTTTGGATTTATACTTCGATTAATGATAGTTGATTTTGATCTTATTCGTGATTTTTGGGACAATGCGTTAGTTTATGTTATTATACTAACATTGGCGTATGGAAGTTTTTTAGCTGTTATTCAGAGATCTTTGAAACGAATGCTTGTAGCGTCAAGTATAGTTCATACTGGTTATCTTCTAATTGGATTTACTTCAATAAGTGCTTTAGGAGAGAGTGCTGCTAGTTCAATCATTTTTTATCTTATAGCATATTTTTTATCAGCACTTGGGGCATTCGGACTTATTTCATATATTACTTCAGATGACAGACTTAGAGTTACTTATGACGATTTTAGAGGTTTTGCAAAGATTAGACCATATATGGCAGCAATGCTTAGTATATTTATGCTTTCTTTAGCAGGGATACCTTCAACTATAGGTTTTATTGGTAAATTTTATATTTTTACAGGCGCAATAGAGTCAGGTAATACTGTTTTAGCCATTGTTGCGATTATAGCTACGTTTATATCGATTTATTATTACTTTAAACTTATCGCAGTTATGTATTTTTATAGAAGTCCTGAGTTAACAAATGTTCCTCCTCTTAAAGGGATTGCTCCTACTGTTATAGCATTTATTGCGATTGCAATTATATGGGGTGGTGTTGGTAATACTCTTATAGCATATTTTCCTGGAGTGGACTTTTTAATTGATATGGCTAAGGCATCTTACAATTCTCTATTTATAGGCTAACTACATAGGTGAGGCACAACAAGTAAATAGTTCACTTAGTGCCTTTTTATCCTTAATTTCAAAATGATTTTTATCATAAGAAATAATACCATCTGATTGCAGTTTTTTTAGATTTCTAGAAAATGTTTCTGGTGCCATATTTAAAATTTCTGCTATTTTATAATTCTTTAATTTTTTGAAAAGTCCATGATTTTCAAAGATTAAAGATGCAAGTTTTTGCATAGAAGTTTGTTGCATATTTACATTCATCAGTTGTTGAACTTTTGTAACTAGTTGCATGATAATTCCAATTGAAATATCTGGGTCTCTTAGAAAGTCTTTTTCAAATTCGTCAAACGACACAATCAAAACACTACAATTAGTTTCACACTCTGCACTAACTTTGTGATGCGTTCTTTCAAGTGTTGCAGCCTCACCTATAAGTGCTTGAGAATAGTAATAACTCAGTATATTTATATGATCATTTTTATCATAAGTATACAATTTTATAAGGCCATCAATCAAAAAGTAAAGATTTTTAGGTTCATCCCCCTCATAAAAGAGAATATTGCCTGGAGTAAATTTTTTTATACTACTTATTTTGGCAAGTCGATTTAACTGCTTTTTATTTAATGAACCAAATAAGCATATATCTTTTAATTTTTTTTGCATAAGTTGTAAAATTTATCCTTAAATTTTGTTATGTAACTGTTTGCAATAAATGCAACAGAAGGAGCAAATACGCAGATTGTTTTTCCATTTAACATCTCACAAGCATCCAAAATAGTATCAAAATCTTTTTCACTACCTTCGCCACTTAAAAGTTTACCCAGTATTCTATCAACCCACCCACAGCCTTCACGGCATGGCGTACATTGTCCACATGATTCATGGTGATAAAATTCAAAAAGATTTTTAGCAACTTCTGGCATGAAGGTATCTTCGTCCATAATTATCATACCACCAGTTCCTAGGCTTGAACCATGCTTTTTTAGTGATTCATAGTCTAGTGTTATGTCATCAATCTCATCAGCTCTAAGAACATGACAAGAAGAACCTCCGGGAATTAGGGCTTTTAGTTTTTTGCCACCCTTTACGCCACCACCAAGTTGTTCTAAAAAGTCTTTCATTTTAACACCAAAGGGCACTTCATAAACACCAGGATTTTCTATGTGTCCGCTTATGCCAAAAAGCATAGTTCCAGGGCTAGACTCAGTCCCATAAGCACGATAAGCTTCAAAGCCATTATTTATGATATATGGTACACTAGCAATTGTTTCTACATTGTTCACAACTGTTGGTCCACCAAAAAACCACTCGGGTTCCTTTTGTTGGGGTTTCAATCTTGGATGCCCTCGCTTGCCCTCAAGGGATTCAAGTAACGCACTTTTTTCACCACATATATAAGCACCACCACCACGATGAACTGTGATATCAAGTTTATAGTCATATTCAGCAACTTTTTCACCAAGATAACCAGCTTCATATGCCTCATCTATCGCTTCATTGAGCCTTTTAGCCCAGAAAACATACTCACCGCGTATATAGATATAAGCATCATGTGCACCTATTGCATATGATGAATTAATGATCCCCTCAATAAGTAGATGAGGATCATGCTCCATGATTTGTCTATCTTTAAAAGTTCCAGGTTCACTTTCATCGGCATTAACAACTAGATATGATGGTTTTTCATGTTTTTTGGGCATAAGTTTCCATTTGTCTCCTGTTGGAGCTCCACCACCACCTTTCCCTCGTAATCCACTTTTTGCAACTTCTTCGGTAACTTCATGAGGATTCATAGAAAATAGTTTTTTTAAAGAGCTGTATCTGTCATGCTTAAGAGCAATATCTAGCTTGTGTGAATTTGTTATATCGAAATTTTTACTTACAATTTTAACTATCATAATTCGTCCAATATTTTATCTATTTTATTTATGCTGAGGTTTCCAATATATTCATCATTAAAACTCATGGCAGGTGCTTCTCCGCAAGCTCCTAGACATTCTACCTCAGTAAGAGTAAATTTCATATCTTTTGTTGTTTCCCCAAACTTTATACCAAGCTTGTTTTGTAAATGTGTACGTATTTTTTCAGAACCACAAAGTTTACAAGATAGTGTTTTGCATACTTGTATATTATATTGTCCAATTGGTTTTAGGTTGAACATAGTATAAAAAGAGGCAATACTTTGGATATCCATAGGAGTTGTATTTAATTTGTTAGCTATGTAAATCATAGCATCTTCACTAATCCACCCTTCTTGATACTGAATCATCCAAAGTGAAGGTAAAGATAGAGACGCACGATCAGGGTATCTTTTTAAAAGAGCATTAAATTTTTTTTTATTTTCACTATTAAACTTAAATTCACTCATCTATCTAACTCCCCAGCGATAATATTTAGACTTCCTAGACTAAGAACAGAATCAGCTATCATGCCGCCTTCTAGGATGCTTGGAAGCGAAGACATAGCTGGAAAACAAGGTGGTCTTACTTTTACCTTGTAAGGCGTTCCGCTTCCATCACTAACGATGAAAAATCCAAGCTCTCCATTTCCTGCTTCAATTGCACCATAATACTCACGAGCAGGCACTTTAACCCCATCCATAGTTAGTTTAAATTGGTTCATAAGACCTTCAATGTTTCCATATACATTTTCTTTTTTTGGTAAGGCAATGGCACGATCATTTACAATGATATCTCCTTTTGGAAGGATTTTCATAGATTGATTGATGATACTTATACTTTGTCTTATCTCTTCAAATCTTACCATCATTCTATCATATACATCACCAACACTACCAAGAGCAATATCAAAATCAAGTGCATCATAGAAGTAATAAGGCGAAGTTTTTCTCAAATCATAAGCAACTCCACTTGCTCTTAAATTAGGACCTGTAAAGCCATTGTTTATGGCTTGTTGGGCGCTTACAATTCCGATATTTTGTGTTCTATCATGAAAAATCCTATTATGTTCTACAAGAGCTAAAGTATCCCCCATTCCTTTTTCGATAGATTTAATACATCCTTTTAAATCTTCTTCAAAACCATCATAAAAATCATGTGCAACCCCACCAATTCTCATATATGAGTTTGTAAGCCTTGCTCCCGTTAGTTTTGAAAGAAGGTCGTAAACTTCTTCTCTAGGATTGTAGAGGTACCAGTAGTTTGTAAGTGCTCCCATATCCACTAAACCTGCAGCTAGACAAACAAGGTGGTCTATAATGCGGGATAGTTCTCCTATGATAACTCTTATAAATTGAGCTCGTTCTGGTATGGTCACATCCAACATGCCTTCTACTGTATGAGCAAATGCGATGTTGTTAAGTATTGCTGAACAATAATTTAACCTATCGGTATAAGGTATGATTTGGTTATATGTATGGTCTTCACAAGATTTTTCAAATCCGCGATGAAGATATCCTATCTCACTTACAGCGCCAACTATAGTTTCGCCATCAAGTGCTACAAAACTTCTAATTGTTCCATGGCTTGCAGGGTGAGCAGGTCCTAGATTTAGGAACATTAAATCATCATGATTTTTATAACCTTTTTTTTCTAAAAGTGGAATCATCTCATCCATCAAATCATCTGTTTTTGTACAAAGTTGACCTTTTGTTTTTGGATAATCTTTTCTTAAAGGATGTCCTACAAATTCTTTATGATTTAAAACTCTTTTTAGATTTGGGTGGTTTAAAAACTTAATACCATATTGATCCCAGACTTCCCTTTCTGCCCAATTTGCTGAGAAAAATATATCAGAAATACTTTCAACTTGCAAGTCGCCGTCTTCTTCGTTTATAAAAGTTTTTATAGTAATAATATCTTTAAATTCTTTATTTCTTAGTATATAAACAACAGCAAATCTGGAAGGTGTAGCCTTGTTAAATGTTGAATAATCAACAGCAGTGACATCTGCCAAGAAGTGAAAGCCATCTTTGTCTTTAAGACATGAGATCATGGGTTTAATGAACATTTTATCCACTACATAAATATCATTTTCATCTTTTTTATAAAGACCTTTAAATTGTTCTTCAAAGAATCTACACATCAAGCAAGCCTTTAAAATCGTTGTTTACTCTATCTTTTACTATGGACTCTTCATTTTTTTGTTGTTTTTGAATTTCTAAAAGAGCATCAATAAGTGCTTCTGGACGAGGAGGACAACCTGCTACATATACATCAACTGGTATGATAGAGTCAATACCTTGAAGCGTAGTATAGTTATCATAAAAACCGCCACTGCATGCACATGCACCCATACTAACGACCCATTTTGGTTCAGGCATTTGATCATAAATTTTCTTTAAAATAGGAGCTTGTTTGTATGTAACAGTTCCAGCTACAATCAAAAGGTCTGCTTGCCGAGGAGAAAATCTAACAACTTCTGCTCCAAATCTAGATATATCAAATTTACTAGAAGCCACACTCATAAACTCAATAGCACAGCATGCTGTCCCAAAGATATAAGGCCACATTGAAGATTCGCGAGCCCAACTGATTGCACTATCTAGTTTTGTGGTAACTACACTGTCGCCAAAAATTGCTTCTGCGCCTACTGCCATTTTAGTGCTCCTATGCGATAAACATATATAAGACCAGCTACAAGAAGTGCCATAAAGGTAAACATCTCGCCAAGTCCAAAAAAGCCAAGTTCTCGTACATTGACAGCCCATGGAAACATAAATATAATCTCCACATCGAACAAGACAAAAAGTATAGCAACTAAATAAAATTTGACACTAAAGCGACTATCACAGCCTCCGATTGGATTTGTGATACCACTTTCATATGAAAGATTCTTCTGTTTATTTCCTTTTGAGTTAGGACCAAGCTTGTTTGATAAAACAAAAAGCGTTGGAATTGTAACTACCAAAACAAATATAATAGAAGAAGCAAGAATTAATTCGAGTGACACAAGTGTACCTCTCTTTTATTTTTTGTATATAGTATCCAATATAGCTTGAAACAAAAGTAAATATTTGATATAAAATAAACTTCTAAGAGAACTTTGAATATAATAATTTTTTAATATAAAGAGAGCTTAATGAAAAAATTATTAGTAGTGATGATATTGATAACAACTATGTATGCAAATACAGTTGTAGATATCTATAGAAACAGTGGTATAGGCGCGGTTGAAAAGTATATAAAAAAACAGTTACAAACCAAGGAATATTGGGATAAAAAACTTGAAAACAATGATGTCGAGTTTGGGTATTATGAAGATTTAGATTCTCTTCTCATAGCAAATAAAAAAACCAAAGAATTAACTATATATAGTAGTAACAATAGTTCAAAAAAACTTTTAGCCAAATATGAAAATGTTATAGTAGGTGTTAGAGGAGATAAGTTCAAAGAAGGAGACTTAAAAACTCCTACAGGTGTATATGATTTAAGAAGAAAGTTTATTCCTCAAGACCAGTTTTATGGTCCTCTAGCATTTCCATTGTCCTATCCAAATACATTTGACAAAGTAAAAGGTAAAGATGGACACGGCATATGGATACATGGTTCACCTCTTAATGGAAGTGCTAGAAATCCAGTTAGCAAAGGGTGTATAGTTTTAAATAACGACAATATAAAGTTCCTTGATAAAAATATAAAGTCTAAAAAGAGTATTATTATAGTAGGCGAAGATAGTATAAAAAAAGTGGATAAATCTGAAATTTCAACTATTATTGCGGAGCTTTTTAGGTGGAAAAGTGCTTGGAAAAAAAGTGACTTAAACACGTACCTGAGTTTTTATGATAAATCGTTTAAAAGATATGATGGTATGAAAAAAAGAAATTTTTCTCGTATGAAAAAAACTATATTTAATAGAAAGCAAAAAAAGGATATTATATTTAAAAATATAAATATATCTCCTTATCCTAATGAAGAAAATAGAAGACTTTTTAAAGTAGCATTTTACGAGATATATAAAAGTAAAAGATACAAATTTAAGGGAAACAAAGAACTATTTATAGAGTTAAATGATGATAGTTTTAAGATTCTTACAGAGAGGTAGTACTGATGTTAGATAAAAAAATGATAGAAAAAGAGTTATCAGAATTAATAGATATAAGAACAGAATTTTTTGATTATTTAGATAATACTATTCCCAAAAAAAAGAACAATATAGAGTACGATTTTAGTGATAATCCAACGCTAGATGCACAAAAAATTTATGAACATTTTTTTAAGATTGATTATCAAGCTAGAAAACTAAGAGGTTTTTTGGTAGAGGCATACGGTATAAAGTAGTGGCATATATAGAAATATCACAAGATAATTATAGGCACAATATTGAGTATCTATCTCACAAAGCAGGTGGCAAAGACAGACTGATGGTTGTTTTAAAAGACAATGCTTACGGTCATGGACTTGAATTGATGGCTAAATTGGCATGTGGATTTGGCATAAAAAAATCTGCCGTTAAAACACTCGAAGAAGCAAAAAAGATAAGTTTTTTGTTCGAAGAAGTATTGATTTTAGCTGATCATCCACCAGAAACTCTTCAAGATGAGAGTATCTCTTACGCTGTTCATTCGCTTGAGGGATTAGAAAAATTTCCTTTTAAAAGTGCCATTCATATCAATATAGACTCAGGTATGCATAGAAATGGTATAAGAGAAGATGAACTAGAGAAAGCTTTTGAAACAGTTGTAAATAGAGATTTGCAGCTAAAAGGAATCTTTACACATTTTAGAAGTGCTGATGATTTAAGTAGCGAACAGTATTGGCAAAAGAATAATTTTGATAGAGTAAAAATAAAAGCTAAAGAGTTGATTGTAAAACATGGATTACCTACCCCAAAATTTCACTCTTGTAATTCTGCTTCATTTCTAAGAAAAGAGGGTCAATTAGAAGATGATTTTGCGCGGTGTGGTATCGCTACCTATGGATATACGCATTTACATAAAAGTTTTGGTAGGTTCGATTTAAGACCTATCATGTCACTTTGGTCTGAAAAACTTAGCACAAGAAGTCTTAAAAAAGGAGACAAAGTAGGCTACGGTGGTACATATGAACTTCAAGAAGATAGTAAAGTTTCAAACTACGATATAGGATATGGTGATGGTTTTTTTAGACATGACGGGAAAAGTGAACTGATTTTAGAAGGAAAGCCTGTTTGCGGAAGAATTTCTATGGACAGCATCTCTTTTTTAGGCGATGAAAAAAAAGTTTGTCTTTTTCGAGATGCTTATTATTTAGCTAGTAAGTTTCATACTATTACTTATGATATTACCACTAAATTATCTCCATATATTAAAAAAGTAGTAGTTTAGGCTTTCGGTGTGGTTTAAGCTAATATCTTAATTTCAATCGTGTTTCCACCTCTGCTTATTGCTGCTTGAAGTGCATTTTCTGCCCTTCTTCTAAACTGACCAATAGTATCTTTTTTATTGAATGAAGTTATACCAAAACTACATGTAATGTTTCCTACCTTTTTAAATTTATGTTCTGAAATTATTTTACCTAATCTTTTAGCAAAACTTTTGCTTGCTCTATGGTCTAGATGAGGCACAACAATTCCAAAGTTATCATTCGACCATCTCCCAAACACATCAGTTTCTCTTATCTCTTTTTTTACTAGTAGCGCAAATTCTTTTTTAATTTCTATACTTTCTTCTTCTCTAAACACATTAGTTATACTTCTCATTTCATCTATACCTATTATCATCAATGAAAGGCTTGAGCCATATCTTTGAGCCATTCTTATCTCATATTCTATGGTATCTTGAATTTTAAAATTACTAGCTATATTTAGTTCTGTATCTATGGATGTAAATTGATCATGGTGTCTTTTTTGTGCACTTAATAACTCTTTTTTCTTATTACTAAAACTGATTGTAAATGAAAGCTGTTCGCAAACTTTTTCTAAGAACTTTTGATATTCTCGTTTGTCATTTACATTTAATACAATAGCCATGATTCCAATTTGATTTTTCAACATAGAGTCTTTGTATGGCTGTATTACTATTCTGTAATTAGATGAACCGATACTGGCTGTGCTGTCAATATATGCTTGTTTCTCTGTGTAGTGTATAGAGAGGAGTTTATCTATACTTTTATCTACCAAATCTTTAGCAGAAGGTATATACTCTGCTTTTATCCCTATTTTTTTTAATGATTTATTTGTATTTAAAATTATTATTTTATCATCTTTAAAAGAAGCTATAAAAGCGGTTTTGATACTTAATTGACTTTCTACTATATCTATGACATCATTCAATTGCTTTTCTAAAGGCAATTGAGACAATATAGTTTCAGATATAGTATAAACACTATTTAGTGTTGTTGATACATGTGGATTAAAATCGTCTGCCCCTATCTTTTTTGTTACTTCCTTTGTTTTTGTAGGTATCATTGTAATTATAATAATAGCAGCTACAATAGTCAACTTTATAAAAATATGATTGTTATCATAATCTAATAATATAGCTTTTAAAAAAGATATATTAAGGCTTATTGTGGCTTCATACGCATTCAAACACCAGTAAGCGACAACCGCAAGTAGTGATAAAAGTATTTTCATACTATTCCTTTTTTTAAAATAACGCCATCTATGAAATTTTCTGCAGCACTTTGTATGCCATTCTCATCATCTACACATAGCAGAATTTTTGAATCAAAGAGATATTCATTTGCCAGATTTTGTATATTTTCAGATATGTTTTTATCAACAAGTATAAATTTTGCTCCAATTGCATTTGCAATACAAGCATCTTTTATATTTTTTACATGTAAAGCTAAACTTATATGTTGAGATTTAGCATATTGTACCAAACTTTGATTAGAAAAATCAATCAAAACTATGCTATTTGGTTTAGTTTTTTTAATATCCTCTATATTTGCTACCTTGTACAAGGAATTAAATGGTACAAGATGATGACCAATTATTATCATAAGCCCGCACACTCTTTAGAGCAGTAAAATTTACCATCTTTTATGATAGCTTCATCTTCACTAACAAAAGTTTCACACCTTTCACACTCCATCATAATATCACCTTTAGGTGCAGACTTTTTCTTTGATCTTCGTTTTGATTGTACTTCTTTAGGCGATTTTTTGAAAAACATAATGTATATAACAAAAAATATTCCAGCAAGCATTAAACCTTTGATTAGCATATGTGTACATCCTTGATAATAAGATAATTTCTTTTTTTGTTTTTGTATATTTTATAATTTTTTAGATTGGTAACCTCATCAACAACTCTTTCACCTTTGTAAAAAAGCAACACAGTTTCAGGAGCGATATACTCTTTGCATAATTCTATAAGCATATCAGTATTTGTAACAGCACGAGAGCTAATTAAGTCTGTTTTAGATGCTTTAGCTTGTTCAACCCTTTTAGTAGAAATTGTTACATTTTTTAAAGCCAAAGTAGTTTTAATCAAATGCAAAAAAGAACTTTTTTTAGCGATTGGTTCAAAAAGAGTGAAATGAATATTTGGCAAAGCCATCGCTAAAATGAGACCAGGAAATCCTGCTCCAGTTCCTATGTCTATTGCAGTTTTTATCTCTTCAAGTGCTAAAAACCGTATAGGGTAGAGACTATCTTCGATATTTTCTATCACACTCTTTCTGTCTTTTGCTCCAGTTATGTTGTGAACTCTGTTATATTTCAGAATTAGTTCGCAAAAAATATCTCTGTTTTCTTCTGTTATTTTATTCATTATAGTAAATGTCCCATTTGCTCTTTTTTTGTTTTAAGATAACCTTCGTTGTATTTGTTTGATTCTATAATGATTGGACGACGCTCAACTATCTCTATCTCTTTTAAGGATTCTATTTTTTTAGGATTGTTTGTCAAAAGTTTTATAGATTTTATGCCAAAATGTTCTAGTATAAACTCTACCACTTCATAACTTCTTTCATCAGTTTTAAATCCTAGCTGATGATTTGCAGCGACAGTATCAAGCCCTTTATCTTGCAAAGCATAAGCATTCGTTTTATTTAGAAGTCCTATGTTTCTTCCTTCTTGACGAAGATAGATAACCATGCCTCCCTCTTTTTCAATCGCTTTAAGTGCGTATTCCAATTGGTCTCCGCAGTCGCATTTAAGGCTGCCAATAGCATCGCCAGTTAAGCATTCACTATGAACTCTTACAAGCGGTATTTTGGCTAATGGTTCTTTAAACACAACTAGATGTTCTTTGATGCCCTCAGCAAAAGTTTGTATCTTAAAATCACCAAATTTTGTAGGTAATTTTGCAATATTTGAAATATTAATTCTCATGTTTTGGATGCCTTGCAAATATTATTTGAACATTTTAGCAAATATAAGGAAAGAGTATGTTTAAAAGATAATCATATTGGCTAGAGGAATTTTAATATTAGATTTGATAAAATATATTTTTATTAGTAGTTCTTTGAACTTTAAAATATTATGACTAGGCGGTTACATTATGAATATAAAAAAAATTGTTAAATTTAGTTTTTTTCTCATATCTATTTTAGTTGCTTTAATTGCAGTGATAAATTACATTGTTACATACCAAATAAAAGACAACAGTATATCTAACAAACATATTTCAAAATTGGTATCACTTCAAGAAAATATGAATTCTTTATCAAAAGATTTAGTTACTGCAAAAAATATCGATATGTTAGATAGGACAAAAGAATCTTTCATCGAATATGAAAAAGAGTTTGAAAAGACTAAAAAATTATTTACTATAAATGAACAAGATGTAATTCTAGATAAAATAATTCCTGATATTCATAGTAATGCTATTGTGAAACAGGAGTTACAATTACTTTATAAAAATGAAAAAGAGATAGAAAGTGCATTTGATAAATCTTATGATTTGCAAGAAGAAAAGATTGCACTAATGGACAAGTTTAGTTTAGCGTATCCCAAAGAAAATCAGATGAGAAGAAAAATAGAAAAAGATATCTTAACTACAAGAAACATTAAACTCATTCACTCTTTTGGAAAACTAGAATATCACAGTAAAGAAACACTTTTTCAAAAAAAAGATAAAATGACTTTGGACAAATGGATAAAAAATATAGAAGAGATAAAAAATGAAAATATGATTAAAGGACTTGATAAATATGAAAATATTGTTAAAAAAGTAGCTTTAATTAAAATAAAAATAGAAAAAATAGAAAAAACAGAAGTTGAATTATCAGATAAAATCATAAATATTATCACTATAAACAGAAGAGTTAATTCAAATATACAAGATAAAATTGATGAAATTTCATTCAATTTTATAGATTCAGTACATTTTTATATTTTGATTCTTTTAGGGTTTTCAATTTTATTTATTATTTTCGTATCATACGAAGTTAGCAAAAATGTTGGTTTGTCAGTTGATGAGATTGAAGAAAAGGTGCAAGATGGACTTCGCGAGATAAAAATTTTAAATGATGAAATAGTAACAACCCAAAAAGAGGTCGTTTTTACCATGGGTGCAATTGGTGAGCAAAGAAGCAAAGAGACTGGAAATCATGTAAGGCGAGTAGCTAGTTACTCTAAGTTATTTGCTTTATATTATGGGTTAAGCGAAGAGGATGCTGAGATGTTAAAGCAGGTATCACCCATGCATGACATAGGAAAAGTTGCCATACCTGATGCTGTTCTAAATAAACCTGGAAGGTTTGATGAAGAAGAACGAAAGATTATGGATACTCATGCAAATCTGGGATACGAAATGCTAAAAGGCTCAAATAGGACACTTTTAAAAATGGCAGCAATCGTAGCAAAAGAGCATCATGAAAAATGGAATGGTTCAGGTTATCCCGATAAAAAAAGTGGTGAGGATATTCATATTTTTGGAAGAATTACTGCTATAGCCGATGTTTTTGATGCACTAGGAAGTGAAAGGGTTTATAAAAAAGCATGGAATGATGAGAAGATTTTTAAACTTTTTAAAGAAGAAAAAGGTGAGCATTTTGACCCAAAACTAGTAGATATATTTTTCGATAATTTAGATGAATTTTTAAAAATAAGAGAAGAATTAAAAGATAAGTTTTAGCTTGAGTAGAGATAAGGTCTGTTTATAATCTTTATGGTAAAATGTATCTTTTAAAATTATACCCTTAAAAGGACAAATAAATGTTTAAACGATTTAGAAGATTAAGAATTAATAAAAATTTAAGAGATTTAGTAAGAGAAACTTCTTTACATGTAGAGGATTTTATCTATCCGCTATTTGTAAAAAGTGGCAAGAATATAAAAAAAGAGATAGGTTCTATGCCTGGTGTATTTCAGATGAGTATAGATGAGGTCTTAAAAGAGTGCGTGGAGCTACAAAAGCTTGGATTGAACTCAATCATACTTTTTGGAATCCCTGCAGTAAAAGATAGTGTTGGAAGTGATGCTCTTTGTGAGCATGGCATCATCGCAAGTGCAATCAAAGCCATAAAAAAAGAGTTTCCTGACATGTTTGTAGTGAGTGATTTGTGTTTTTGTGAGTTTACTGACCATGGGCATTGCGGGATTTTAGATATGGAACATGAGACTGTGGACAATGACGCAACTCTAGAAATACTAATAAAACAAGCAGTTCTACATGCTGAGTGTGGAGTTGATATGATAGCGCCAAGTGGTATGATGGACGGAGTCATAAAGACGCTGAGAGATGGTCTTGATGCTGAGGGCTATATAAATCTTCCTATCATGAGCTACTCTACAAAGTTTGCGAGTGCATATTATGGACCATTTCGTGATGTGGCTGAGTCTGCACCAAGTTTTGGAGATAGGAGAAGCTATCAAATGGATCCAGCCAATAGAAGAGAAGCTATAGCAGAATCAGTAGAAGACGAGATGGAAGGTGCAGATATACTCATGGTAAAACCAGCACTTGCGTACTTGGACATAATCCGAGATGTCAAAAATGTTGTTTCTACCCCATTGGCTATCTATAATGTAAGTGGCGAGTATGCTATGCTAAAAGCAGCACAGGCGGCTGGAGTGATTGACTATGAAAGAGTTATGATGGAAACAATGATAGCATTTAAGCGTGCAGGAGCAGATATTATCATAAGCTATCATGCAAAAGAAGTAGCAGAAATTTTAAATAAAGGGTAGATAATGCGACATTTTTTATCAATATATGATTTTAGTAAAGAAGAGATTTTAGAGATGATTGAACTTGGTCTAAAAATCAAAAAAGAGGCTAAAGCAAAAAACTATATTCCTTATCTGCAACAACAATCTTTAGGGATGCTTTTTGAAAAAAGCAGCACAAGGACTAGGATTAGTTTTGAAGTTGGCATACATCAACTAGGAGGACAAGGTCTGTTTTTATCTTCAAACGACTTACAGCTTGGGCGAGGAGAATCCACAAAAGACTCTGCTCGTGTTATGGGGCGTATGATTGATATGATTATGATTAGAACATTTGACCAGAAAGTTTTGGATGAGTTTGCTAAGTATTCCGGTGTTCCTGTGATAAATGGCTTAACAGACAAGTATCATCCTGTGCAACTAATGGCAGATTACATGACTATGCTAGAACATGGAAAAGATAAAAATCCAGTAGTAGCTTATGTTGGTGATGGCAACAATATGACTCACTCTTGGATGATGCTTGCTGGAAAACTTGGCTTTGAGCTTCGTGTATCTACGCCAAAGGGCAGAGAGCCTTGGGCTGAAATAGTTGAAGATGCAAAAGAACTTTCCAAAATAAGTGGAGCGAAAATCACATATATGAATGACCCTGAAGAGGCAGTGCTTGGAGCTGATGTAGTTACTACTGATACTTGGATATCTATGGGACAAGAAGATGAAAAAGAGGCTAAAGTAAAAGAGTTTAAAGGATATATGGTAGATGCAAATATGATGAAGCTTGCTAAAAATGATGCTATATTTTTACATTGTTTGCCTGCATATCGTGGGTATGAAGTTAGTGAAGAAGTTTTTGAATCACATGCAGATGTGATTTTTGATGAAGCTGAAAATCGTCTTCATGCGCAAAAAGGTATTATGGTTTGGCTAGATGAGCAGAGAAGAAAAGATGACTAAAGAACTTGAGGTGTTTGATATGATAAATGTTATATCAAAAGATATAGGTTTAGATGGAGATAAAACTGTATTAGAAATAGAAAATACAGATAATCCAGATATAAAAAAAGTGAATTTAAAAAGTGGAAGTTGGGAAGCAAATGAGCCATGGTTTGTAGTGGATGAAAATCAAAAACTTCACACTATGATGTCTATACATTCAGTCAATGAAATCATTAAAAATTTTAAAGAGACTCAAGAAGAAAACTTCCAGTTGAAGTTAGAAAAGACTATTTGGCAAAATATACCTATAGATTTTCATGATGTATGGACAGTTGTTATGGATGAGATAAAAAGTATGACAAAAAATAATAAAGAAATTAAGACTATAAATCTTGATTTAGAAAAATTAATAAAAAAAATAAAACGAGAACACTCAAATCTTTTTCTTAATATGAAAGATTTACATGTAGTTCCAAGATAAGGAAACAAATTGAACGCACAAAGCCTTGACTTTGAAAAGTTTACAAAATATTCAAAACCAGGACCTAGATATACTAGTTATCCGACAGCGCCAGAGTTTAGTGAGAGCTTTACTGAAAAGTCATATATAGACATATTGGAAAATCAAGATAAGAATAGAAAACTTTCTTTGTATTTTCATCTGCCATTTTGCAGGAGTGCTTGTTACTTTTGTGGTTGTAGTGTGACTTTTACATCTAAAGATGATAAAAAAGAGCGTTATATTGGGTACTTAGAAAAAGAGTTGGCGATACTCTCAAAACACCTTGATACTTCAAGAGAAGTTTTGCAGCTGCATTTTGGAGGAGGAACACCTACATTTTTTAGTGCCGAGCAGTTGGATAGAATCATAAAGCTTATAAAAAGCCACTTTAAAAACTTTTCAAAAGAGGCTGAAATAAGCTGTGAAATAGACCCAAGATACTTAAATCAAGAACAGACTGATGTTTTGGTTGGACATGGATTTAATCGTGTTAGTTTTGGCGTACAAGATTTTGATGAAAAAGTACAAAAAACTATACATAGAATTCAACCATTTGATATAACCGATAACGCAGTAAAAATGGTAAGAACAGCAGGGATAAAATCAGTCAATATGGACTTGATTTACGGTCTTCCTTTTCAAACTCTTGATACCTTTAAGAAGACATTAGAGATGGCACTCAAGCTTGATACCGATAGATTTGCGGTATTTAACTATGCTCATGTTCCTTGGATGAAAAAGACTATGAGAAAGATAGATGAGACAACTCTGCCACACCCAAGCGAAAAACTAGCAATACTAAAATATACTATTGATTATCTTCAGTCAAACGGACTACGCATGATAGGTATGGACCATTTTGCAAAACCAGATGACGAGCTTTTTTTAGCCATAGAAAAAGGCGAACTACATAGAAATTTTCAAGGCTATACCACAAAAGGTGGAGCTGATTTAGTTGGAGTTGGACTTACTAGCATTGGTGATGGAGTCTATCACTATGTACAAAATGTAAAAGATATGAAAGAATATGAAAGACTTTTAGACGAGGGACACTTACCAGTTCATCGTGGGTTAAAGCTTAGTGATGATGATGTTCTTAGAAAAGCAGTTATTATGGAAATGATGAGCAACTTTAAGCTAAATATAAAAAATATTGAAAATGAGTTTGGCATAGTATTTACAGATTATTTTGCTGACGCCATTGAGAAGCTAAAAGTTTTTGAGGACGAAGGGCTTATAGAAGTGCATTCTGATAAGATTTTGGTAAACACAACTGGTTCACTGCTCATCAGAAATATAGTTATGCCTTTTGATGCTTATTTACAAAAAATTCCAGAATCAAAACGCAGATTTTCAAAGACGGTCTAATGTTCGATTTTGATAAAGTAAATGATGAGTGTATCAAGTGCGGAAAGTGTATCCCTACTTGTACCATTCATAATGTGAATGCCGATGAGGTAACAACCCCTCGTGGTTTTTTGGAACTCTTAGGAGCATATAAACAAGGTCATTTAGAACTAGATAAAAATGTAAAAGACATTTTTGAAAGCTGTTTTTTATGTACAAACTGTGTTGATGTATGCCCCAATGACCTGCCAGTAGATATGCTTATAGAGCAGGTACGAAATGACATACGAAAGAAGTTTGGTTTGGCTTGGTACAAACGCCTAGCATTTTTTCTACTTCGTAATCGTAATATCATGGACATAGCAGCAAAGTTTGGTTTTGTTTTTCAAACTTGTGCCTTTAAAAAAGACGATAAAAGAAAATCCATGTTCCTTCGTAACTTCCCACTCATAAGATATGAAAGACTTTTTCCGAGTATGGCAAAAAAAAGTTTCCTAAATTCACACCCAGATGTGATTAAAAACGGTGGCAAAGGCAAGATAGGTATTTTTATAGGTTGTTTGGGCAACTACATGTACACTGATATCGGTAAATCACTACTTGAGATTTTGAAAGTATTGGAGATTGATGCATATCTTATAAAACAGCAAAAGTGTTGTGGTGCACCATCTTATTTTACAGGTGATTTTGATAGCGTTGATACACTAGCAAAGTTTAACATAGAATACATAGAGAGTTTTCAAGATGATTTGGATGCTATCATAATTCCAGAAGCAACTTGCAGTGCTATGATAAAAGAAGATTATGCTCACTTTTTTCACGACCAGCCAGAGTGGAGAGAACGAGCAATCGCAATAAAGCCGAAAATTCACATGGCAACAGAGTATTTATCTAATCACACAAAACTAAAAGAGATACTAAAAAGCAAAAAGAAGTTAGATGCTTTAGTGACTTACCATGACCCATGTCACGCAAGAAAGATGCAAGGAATTTACAAAGAACCAAGAGATTTGATAACGCAAAACTTTATGATAAAAGAGATGAGTGACCCAAATCGATGTTGCGGTTTTGGTGGAGTAACACTTCAAGTTGAAAAGTACGATTTTGTAGTAGCTGCTGGCTTGCCAAAGGCTACCATGATAAAAGAGAGTAAAGCAGATATAGTAAGTGCAGAGTGTAGTGCGTGTCGTATGCAGATAGGAAACTCTTTACACCTCTCAAATGTAGATGTTGTGTTTAAAAACCCAATTGAGCTGATTGCTCAAGCGCTAAGAGAGGAAAATTAATGGATTATTATATCTATATACTTATATTTCATATTATGTCGTTTATCTCATGGATGGCAGCTCTATTTTACCTACCAAGACTATTTGTTTATCATGTTGAACATTCAGATAAACCACAGTTTGTAGAAGTGGTTGAAATCCAAGAGTATAAACTCCAAAAATACATAGGAGTCCCAGCAATGTGGGCAACCATAGCAAGTGGCATTCTTATGCTCGGACTAAATCCATCACTTTTTCAAACAGGATATTGGATATATGCAAAGTTGTTGTTAGTCCTAGTCTTGGTTGCATATAACTATTCTATGGAAACATACAGAAAACAGCTTTTAAACTCTACATGTAAGAAAAGTGGAAAGTTTTTTAGAGCCTACAATGAAGCCCCAACTCTACTATCTATCTTGATAGTTACATTTGTAGTTTTAAAAGATATACCGATTTATTTTACTGCTTTTATGGTAGTTGTGTTTGCAATTGTTGTTTATATACTGTTAAAACACGCAAAAGAGCCGAATTTGGATGTTTTGAAATAATCAATATGTAAAGGTAAAAGAATGTTAGCAAAAGAGATAACAAATTTTGAGATATTACTCAAAGAGTTAAGCGATGGTAAAATAAAAGTTTTTGATGAAATTGTTGAAATGATGATTAGCTTGATGAAAGTAGAAGTTAGTGCAAATCATGATGACCTTCTAAAAAGATACTCAAAGTATATCAACTTTGATTCTATTGAAAATATTCAGCAGTTTTTGAGTTCGTATTTTAATCTTCAAAATGAAATTATAAAAGAGTTTGAATATTTCGTTAGCATAGATAGTGATGCAAAATTTGATAAAGAGATATTTAAGTTTACAAAAACTGTGTTGCAGACTATACCAAAAAAAGATTTGAAAGTAACATTGTCAAAATCAATGCTAAAAGTATATAGTTTTGTTTCAGATGCGTATAAAATAGAGTTTTTTGAAGATGAAGAAAAAACTCTTAAAAGCATAAATGATGCTTTTAGCGATGAAGATTTAGCCACACTTTTTTTATCTGTTTCTGCTGTTACCAATATCTTTATTGAAGATGTTGAAATAAGCTTTGATGAAACTGTTAAGTTGAGTTCGTCATTTTTTATATTTTGTATGGCTATGAATGATGTGAGAAAAGAAAATTATATCAAATCAAAAGAGCATAAAGAGATGTACGGAGAACCTGCAAATAAGATAAATTATAATGTAGGTAGAAATGAGCCTTGCCCATGTGGAAGTGGTAAAAAGTATAAAAAATGTTGTCTAGCCAAACAGCAAGTTAATCCACTAGATGTCATATCTTTTAAAGAACCTGTTAATATTCCTAATTCATTAAGCGAAAAAGAGGCAACAGAGTTTTATGCCATTTGGTCGAAATTTGTAAATTTTGTAAGTAGAATTCATAGTGAAGTTTATGAAAAAAAATATACACCAATTTACAAAAAAGATAAATTTGGAAAATATTTACTAGCAGAACAAGCATTAAAAGACGATTATTGCTTGAAAGTAAAAGACTTTTTATTAAGCAATTTTTACGGATTGATTAGAAGTTTTTTATCGGACAATAAAGTTACAAAAAAACAAGAAAAAGAGTTGCTTGAGTTTAGAGATTTTCATAAATCATCAGATTATCATTCTTTTGAAACATTCCAAAACGGAAATGCAGTTTTTTGGGATACACAAAATGGTAACTATTATTATGTAAACAGATGTTACGACAACCTTTCTACGCTACTACCAAAATACTCAATGTTCAATACCATTCTTTTGCCATTTAGAGGCAGAATCGTTTGTGATGGGATTATAGGAAGCTATGATATGAATATTGGAGCAAATATGCAAAATAGCCTAAAAGAAGAGTATGAAAAAAACAGAGATAAGATATCTTTTGAGCTTGAAAAAAATGAAAAAACGATAGATAAAATATATCAATTAAAAATCTCAATAAAAGGTGCAAAACCACCAATCTGGAGAAGAGTGTTAGTTCATTCACACACTAGTTTTTATGGACTGCACTGCATAATTCAAAATATTTTTAATTGGGAAGATTGTCATCTTTATGAGTTTTATGGAGATTTAGCAACTTATACAGATAAAGATATGATGCAAGAAAATTATGGTGAATTTCAAACTCAATTTGAAGCAGATAAATTTAGCATAGAAACTGAATTAAAAAATGAAAAAGAGAAGATAGCGTATACTTATGATTTCGGAGATGACTGGGAGCATACGATACTGCTGGAAAAAATACTAACAGCAGATGAAAATATAGACTACCCAATATGCACAGGAGGGAAAAGAGAAGGGCCGCTAAAAGATTGCGGTGGTATTTACATGTATAATTCTATAGCAAATGCATTAGAAAATCCAGATGAAGAGACTGATGAGGGGCTTGAAGAGTATATGGGATATATGGGAGATATGATTACTGATTTTGACCCCTCTTTTTTTAAAAAAGAGCTTACAAATAGAAAATTAAGAGGTCATTAAAAATATTGAAAACGATTAATGAGCTAAACAAAATAGATAAGCCAAGAGAAAAACTTTCAAAGAAAGGTGTAACATCTCTAAAAAATTACGAACTTTTAGCTGTACTCTTGGGAAGTGGCACAAAAGACAAAGATGTATTAAAGCTTTCAAAAGAGATTATAGCTCTTTTTGAAGATGATTTTGAAGGTATAACTTTAGAAAAACTTATCAATATTCACGGCTTAGGAATTGCTAAATCTTCACAGGTTGTATCG
>Ga0256840_1000742_pt1 | contig 32650 bp, 29 predicted proteins | sample 355202metaG_FD_185969 | JGI IMG/M metagenome (GOLD analysis project Ga0256840, IMG submission 185969) | Hydrothermal vent microbial communities from Mid Atlantic Ridge, Atlantic Ocean - 355-202 | ecosystem: Environmental > Aquatic > Marine > Hydrothermal vents | place: Atlantic Ocean: Mid...
GTGGAAATGTAGGTCGCTGCCTAGTTGATCAGTTCTTTTTATTTAATCACTCCTTTTTATTTTTACCTACTCTTTTTATATCAATCTTTTCTATATTATTGTATTGTTTTCTATTTTTACTCTTCTTTGGTCTTACTTCTCTTTTTATTTCTTTTACTATTTGCTTCATATTTTACTATTTATGTGATAATAATGTTACTTTTTTACACATTGTTATATTTTTATCACATATAGCTAGATTGTATATATCTAAGTTATTATTATGCATTAGTGAATAATTATAGGTTTATAAGAGCTATTTGCCTCTATATATCAAGTGTACAAATAACTATCTCTTTATTTGCTTATAATAACTTCTTTTTTCTTTTATTATATAAATATTTGTAATAGTTGTATCTTTTGAATTAAGACTAAATTAATTTGATGTGCCATACAATACTTGCAATCGAGATAATGTGTTTATCTCAAAATTTTGATATTACTCTGAGGAGAGAAAATGAAAAAAACGATTAAATTAGCAGTTGTAGCTGCTTTAGCTTTAAGTACAACTTCTGCATTTGCAACTAATGGGTCTGCATTAATAGGTTTAGGTGCTAAATCTCGTGCGATGGGTGGAACTAGTATTGGTGTTACTCATGGTGCTGAATCTGGTTTATCTAATCCTGCTCTTATTACATCTGTTGAAGGTACTGAAGTATCGTTCGGTGGTACTTTTTTTATGCCAGATGTTAAGAATACTAATAATATTGGTGGTGGAGATAGTACTGAAACTAGTGCCGCAGACCTAAGTGTTATACCTGAAGTTTCTATTGCTACAAAAATCACAGATAATTTTTATGTTGGTGTTGGTATGTTTGGTACTGCTGGTATGGGTGTTGATTATCGTGATACTGATGCAGTTCAAGCAGGTGGAACACAATTTAATATGGTAACTAATTTACAACTTATGCAATTTGGTGTGCCTTTAGCATATACAATTAGTGGGTTTAGCGTTGCTGTTACACCTCTTTTACAATATGGTTCTTTAGATATTAATTATGTTGGTGATGATGGAGCTGGTAATGCCGTACAAAATGGTGCTGGTGTTGCTCAAGATTTACAATTTGGTTATAACCTCGGTCTTTCTTATGAAATTTCAGATTTTACTCTTGGTGTTGTTTATAAATCTCAGATAGATATGGATTATAAAGATCAACTAGTGAATGCTATGAGTGGTTTTGGTGTTCCATATACAAACACAGAGTTATCTACTCCTGCTGAAATTGGAGTAGGTGTTAGTTATGTTTATGGTAGTAGCACTATTGCGCTTGATTACAAGCAAATTAAATGGTCTGATGCAAAAGGATATGAAGATTTTAAATGGGAAGATCAAAATGTTTACGCACTAGGTTATGAGTATGAAGCTAAAACTTGGGCATTACGTGCAGGTTATAATTATGCAAAAAGTCCAATAAGTGAACAAAAATTGGGTTCATTGGGTGCATTACCAAGTGGTGCAGATATGGCAGGACTTTTAAATACCTTTAATCTTTTAGGATTCCCAGGTATAGTAGAATCTCACTACACTCTTGGTGGTTCATATGCTTTAAGTGAACAAACATCTGTAGATTTAGCGTATACGTATGCTCCTGAGGTTACAAATACATATAAAAACTTTGTAGGTCAAGATATTACTACGAAACACTCACAACAAGGTGTTAGTTTTCAATTAAATTACGATTTTTAATTAGAGCTAACTCTATCTCAATTACACTATCTTAGGATAGTGTAATATATCTTATTACTGCGTTTAATCCTTGTGTATATCTAATTTAATTTTTCCTTCTCTTTGAAGCTATCTTTGAGACTTATGAGTATATTATTTCCATAAATAATCATCATATTAATTAATCTAGGAGAATAAAAGATTTGAATAAAATATATTTTATCATTATAAGTTTTGTTGTGATTTTATTCACAGCTTGCTCAGGTACTGTCCAAGCTCCAAAGAGTGTCAGTAACCCTTATAAGGGTAAATATGTGAGTGCATATCTTATAGGAGAATATGAGAGTGTTGCTAGTGTCAAAGAAAAACTTACAAGTGCTAGCTTTGAGGTTCTTGCTAAGTATTCTCCTGTGTCCAGGGTACGACTATCATCTTTACAAACGCAGCACTTAAGGCTCAAGCTTTAAAATATGGACGCTTAAATGCAGTTGTGCTTCGTCTTTTTAGTGAACTCAGAGCATAAAAAGATTAGATGAAGCTTGAAGAGTTAGCTTCATATCATTTTATGCTTAATACGCCTTATATTATCTTAGCTTCGCGCTTACCTTCTTTAATCTCGCCGATAAGATAACCATCAGTTTTATCAAGAACTGTTTGAACATTTTTCTCATCAACTACAAGTATCATACCAACACCCATATTAAATGCTCTAAACATTTCATCTCTATCAACATGTTCGCTCATAAGTTCAAAAATAGGGAGAACTTGGATAGCATCTTTTTTAACTTCTGCCATTAAGTTTTCAGGAAGTACTCGAGGGAGGTTTTCAACTATTCCGCCACCAGTGATGTGTGCCATAGCGACAATCTCATCTTTGAGTTCTTTAAAGGTTTTTACATAAATATTTGTTGGCTCTAGCAGGACGTCAATTAATGGTTTGCCATGAAAATCATCATTAAAGTTGAGTTTCATTTTTTCAAAAAGTACTTTTCTTGCAAGCGAGAAACCATTTGAATGTAGACCAGAACTTGGAAGTGCTATAAGTTTATGTCCAGCACGAACAAGACTTACTCTGTCCATTTCAGACTTTTCAGCAACACCAACCGCAAAACCAGCTAAATCATAGTCATCCTCACTATACATTCCTGGCATTTCAGCAGTTTCACCACCGATAAGTGCACATTCACTGCGTTTACATCCCTCAGCAATTCCAGCTACTACATTTGTAGCAACATTAACATCTAGCTTACCTGTTGCATAGTAGTCTAAAAAGAAGCTAGGCGTTCCAAAGTTACAGATGAGATCATTTACACACATTGCTACAAGGTCGATGCCTACAGTGTTATGAATCCCACTATCAATGGCAAGTTTTAATTTTGTACCAACACCATCAGTTGCAGCGAGCATTACAGGTTCATTAAAACCTTTTGGAAGTTCAAATGCACCAGCAAATGAACCGATACCACCTAGAACACCAGGGACCTTTGTAGCTTTTACTAAGGGTTTGATATTTTCTACAAAACTATTTCCTGCGTCTATATCAACACCAGCATCTTTATAGCTAATTTGACTCATACTTTACTCCGTATCCTGTGGTAAATCACATTTTTTTGACAAAATACAAAGTGGACAAAAATTAGCAATACCAGCAACGAGAGGGAGTACCCCAAGATAAAACCAGTAGATACCAGTAACAACACCAACAGCAATAAGAGCAAGCCCAACAACTATGCGAACTACCCTACATGTTTTTTTAATTTTATTAAAATCCATTCCATACCTTTAAACTTTTTGTAATTATATCTTTATTAAGTAAAATTAATCCTAATATGCTAAAATCACTTTCAATTAATATATAGGAATTATACAAATGAAAGAATTTATTTATAACGAGATGATGGTTCATGTACCACTTTGTACACATAAAGAGCCTAAAAATGTGCTTATTATTAGCTCAAACGCAGCTGGCTTTGTTGCTGAAGTTAGCAAATATATGGATGATATTAGCTGTGAAGTTATTTCTGCAGATATGAATTTACTACGTGAAGTGGCAGATGATGCTTTTGATGTAGTCATTTCAGAATTAGAAAATGATGCAGCTGTTTTAGCACATATCAATCGTGTTTTAAAAGAAGATGGACTTGTTGTAACAAAAAATCCAAGTCTTGATGAAGCTGATGAAAATAAAAAAATCATGCAAATATTAGGCAAATATGCAACAGTTGTTATGCCTTATAATTTAGGAGACTCTTCGACAGCACTTTTAGCGTCTAAAGTTTACCATCCTACAGCGGATATTATACTCCAACGTGCAGACTTACTTGATGGTTTAGAGTTTTATAACTCTGATGTTCATCCTGCTGCGTTTGCAATGGGGAACAACGTAAGAAAAGAATACTTGGGCATTATTAAAAACTAATGGCGTTTGAGTATGCTATTGCACTTACTGGTAGTATAGCTACTGGTAAGAGTACTGTAGCTTCACTTTTAGGTCTTAATGGCATGCGAGTGATAGATGCAGATACAATTTCTCATGAGATCCTTGATACATCCTCCAAATGGGTTAAAGAAACTTTTGGCTCAGAGTACCTTAACGGAGCGAAAGTAAATAGAAGTAAGCTTGGTGAATATATCTTTTCAAATGAACAAGCAAAAAAAACATTAGAAGAGTACCTCCATCCAAAAATCAAAATAGAAATACAAAATCGAAGCGAGCAACAAGACAAATTTAAATTTCCTTATCTGATAGATATTCCGCTTTTTTTTGAAAATAATAACTACAATATAAAAGAGAGTGTAGTAGTGTATACTCCAAAAGAGTTGCAACTTGAGCGTTTTATGAAAAGAAATGGCTACTCAAAAGAAGAGTCAATGAAAAGGATTGCTTCACAGCTTCCTATTGATGAAAAAAAAGAGCGGGCAACTTGGGTTATTGATAATTCTAAAAACTTAAAACATCTACAAAATGAGGTAGAAGAGTTTGTTTCTAAAATAAAGAAAATCTATAAGAAATAGGAGAACAAAGTGAAAGTTGCAAAATATAGTGCGAATGGAAATGACTTCGTTATTTTTCACTCCAATATAAAAAAAGAACGCTCCGAGCTTGCAAAAGAGTTGTGTCATCGTCAAGATGGTGTTGGGGCTGATGGTCTGATTGTTGTTCTGACAGATGAAAAAGAAGAAAATAGATACGATTTTGAATGGCAATTTTACAACTCAGATGGCTCTCATGCAGATATGTGTGGGAATGGAAGTAGAGCTTGTACTCACTATGCCTATAATAATGCCTTAGCAGAAAAAAAGATGAAATTTTTAACAGGGGCAGGTATCATAGCGGCTAGGGTGGAAGATAACACGCCTACTAGTGCAATGGTTGAGAGTGACCTCACTCCTCCGAAGATACTTGAAAAAGAGATAATCTATAATGAAAAAATTTGGTGGCTTATAGATACTGGTGTTCCTCATCTTGTCCGCTACAGTGAAAATATCAATGAGTTTGATATTGAAGAGGCAAGAGAGTTACGTTACATCTATAATGCAAATGTAAATATAATGCAGATAGAGGGTGAAAACTTAAGAGTTCGTACTTATGAACGCGGTGTTGAAGATGAAACACTTGCTTGTGGCACTGGGATGTCAGCTTGTTTTTATAGAGCATTTATGGAGGAAAAAGTAAAAAATAATATTGAAGTTTATCCAACGAGTGGAGATACTTTATTTCTTGGGTACAATGGAGAGACTATTACTTTTAAGGGAAGAGTGAAAAAAACCTTTGAAACAGACTGGGCTAATTAAAGTCCAGCTGCCTCAACGATTTTAGTTTGATGATCCGCGATGAGGGGTTCTACGATTTCATCTAAAAGTCCCCCACTCATAATCTCATTTAAACGGTAAAGTGTAAGATTTATTCTATGGTCACTTATACGGTTTTGAGGATAGTTATAAGTACGAATACGACCACTTCTATCTCCGCTTCCTACTTGTGCTGCACGTTCTGCTGCATTTTCAGACTGTTGTTCTTGCATCTCTAAGTCATAAAGTCTCGCTTTGAGTACTTTCATTGCTTTTTCACGATTTTTATGTTGTGATTTTTGATCTTGATTTGTTACGACTAAACCTGATGGTAAGTGAGTAATTCTCACTGCTGAATCGGTAGTATTTACAGATTGGCCACCACAACCAGATGAACGCATAACGTCTATCTTTAAATCTTTATCTTCAATGACTACTTCAACATCATCAACTTCAGGCATAACAGCTACTGTAATTGCTGATGTGTGAACACGCCCTTGGGACTCTGTTGCTGGAACACGCTGAACTCTATGAGTTCCGCCTTCGTATTTCAAACGACTATAAACCTGTTCCCCTTTAATAAGGGCTGTAACTTCTTTGTATCCACCAGAATCAGAAGGCGATGTGCTTATAATTTCGATTTTCCAACCACGAAGGTCAGCATAACGGGTATAAGCATCAAATAAATCTCCAACAAAAATAGCAGCTTCATCTCCACCAGCACCAGCACGAAGTTCTACGATAATATTTCTATCATCATTTGGATCTTTTGGTAAAAGAAGCATTTTAATCTCTTCTTCTATAAGTGGTTTTTTAGGTTCTAGCTCTTTAAGTTCTTCTTTTGCCATTTCGCCCATTTCAGCATCACTAAGCATCTCTTTTGTATCTGCAATATCTGCGATCAAAGCTTGATACTCTTTTGCTTTTTCAACGATTGGTAAAAGATTTGATTGTTCTTTGGAGAGGTCTGTCATCCGCTTGATGTCAGAAGTTATGTCAGGTGAACTTAGCAATTCGCTAAGTTCATTATAGCGCGTGATAAACGGTGTGAGTTTATCTGCTAGCATATGTTATGCTCTGATTATATTGCGTTTACAGATTTGTGTAGACGACTTACTTTTCTAGCTGCAGTCTCTTTTTTCAAGATACCTTTGCTTACAAATTTATGAATTTGTTGGTTAGCTACTTTAAATGCTGCTTGTGCTTCTTCTTTGTTACCAGCTTCGATTGCTGTGCTAACTGCTTTTACAATGTTTTTAAGACGAGTTCTGTAGAAACGATTACGTTCAGTACGAACGATTGTTTGGCGAATTCTCTTAATTGATGACTTGTGATTTGCCATTATTTTGTCCTTTTTGGAAATTAAGTGCGGAATAATAACTTAAAAATAATTAAAATTAAGTTAAAGTCAAGGTGAATATCTAAAATAGAGCTAAATTAATATATTTATGTTAAAATACAACAATTTAAAATTGGATGAAAATATGAAATTATTTGGAACAGATGGAGTAAGGGGAGAAGCGGGATCTTTTTTAACTGCGGGTTTGGCTATGCGCGTTGCAATGGCTGCTGGAATATACTTTAAAGAGCATTCTAAGAATAAAAGAATTTTAGTTGGAAAAGATACGCGTATAAGTGGCTATATGATAGAAAATGCAATTGTTGCAGGTTTGACAGCTACAGGATATGATGTAATTCAGATTGGTCCTATGCCAACTCCAGCTATTGCTTTTATTACTGAAAATATGCGTTGCGATGCGGGAATAATGATATCAGCTTCTCATAACTCTTTTGAAGATAATGGTATCAAATTTTTTGATGGACTAGGAAATAAACTTTCTCAAGAGATTGAAAAACAAATTGAAGATATAGCAAATGATTCTGAAGCTATTTTAGCAGGACAGGTTACAGGGAAAAAAATAGGTAAGGCAAAAAGAATTGATGATGTAATTGGTCGTTATATTGTTCAGCTAAAAAACTCTTTTCCATTGGATATGACACTCAACGGTATGAGAATTGTACTTGACACTGCAAATGGTGCAGCCTATAAAGTTGGACCAACTGTACTAGAAGAGCTTGGAGCTGATGTAATCGTTTTGCATAATACTCCTGATGGCTATAACATAAATGAAGGATGTGGGGCTTTACATCCTAAAGAACTCAGTGAAAATGTTTTAAAATACCGTGCTGATTTAGGTATCGCTCTTGATGGTGATGCGGATAGGCTTGTTGTTGTTGATGAAAAAGGTGAGATAGTTGAGGGTGATCACCTCTTAGGTGCATTAGGTGTTTATATGCACCAAACAGGTATGCTTAAGGGCAATGGCATTGTTTCTACTGTAATGAGTAACCAAGGACTTGAAGATTATGTGAACGATAATGGTTTAGAGCTTTATCGTTCTAATGTTGGAGACAAGTTTGTTCTAGAAGTAATGAAAGAGCAGGGTATTAACTTTGGCGGTGAACAAAGTGGGCATATCATAGTAAGTGATTTTGCAAAAACAGGTGATGGCCTTGTAAGTGCATTGCAGATCCTTGCACTACTGATACGCACAAATAAAAAAGCTTCAAAAGTCTTACGCCCTTTTAAACTCTATCCACAAAAACTGAAAAATGTTAAAGTTAAAGTAAAAAAACCTTTGGATGAAATAGATGGTCTTGCTCAAAAGCTTTTAGAGATTGAAAGCGATAATATTCGTCATTTGGTTCGTTACTCAGGAACAGAAAAAAAACTAAGAGTTTTACTTGAAGGCAAAGACAATAAAAAGCTTAACAATGCAATGGAAGAACTCATAGATTTCTTCGAAAAGGCTTTAAATGCATAATAGAAGTCATAGTAACATCTTACTGCGTTTGAGTGCGATTTTACTCTTCTCTATGGCGGGAGTATTTATTGTAGATCAAAACATTAAGACGTTGTTTGTTGAAGGCTTTAGGTATTACACAGACTGTATAGATTTAATTTTAGTTTACAATAAAGGCGTTGCTTTTTCTATGTTTGCTTTTTTAGCAGACTATCTCAAGTATATTCAACTCGTGTTGGTTACGGGAGTGATGGCATATGTTTTTTTCTTGAGAAAACTTTGTTATGCGATGCCTGCAGGAATACTCCTTGGAGGAGCATTTTCAAATATTTATGATCGCTTTGTGCATGAGGGTGTTGTTGATATGGTCTATTGGCATTGTGGTTTTAACTTCGCTGTTTTTAATTTTGCAGATGTAATGATAGATCTTGCTGTGGTTTGGATACTTGTTTTGAACTTGAAACCGCAGCTTTGTAAAAGCTAGATAAAAGCAGTTTTTTGGTATTATTGCTCAAAATAATAGTATCAATACTATAGAATATAACATAAATAAAAGGAAATTGATGGAAATCAAATCAAACAAAATCAATGGTGCAAATGCTGAAATAGAAGCTGTAATCTCAATGGATGAGGTAAAAGCTAACATAGAAAAAATTGCTAAGCAACTTTCTAAAACTGCAAATGTTCAAGGCTTCCGTAAAGGAAAAGTTCCTGTTGCAATTATCAAAAAGCAATATGGTGAAAAACTTGTTGAAGATGCAGAAGCAGAAGCATTAAGAGAAGTGCTTGCAAAAGGTTTAGATGAGTTGGCAATTGCAAATGAGTCTTTGATTGGTGAGCCAAATATTTCTAAATTTGACAAAAGTGATGACAAAATTGAAGTAGCTATTAAAGTTGCAATGCGTCCACAAATTGATTTAGACAATGTTAAATCTTTGGTACCTGAGTTTACAAAACCAGAAGTGACTGATGAAGAAGTTGAAAAAAGAATTAAAGAAATAGCTGAAAATCAAGCTCCTTTAGTTGATATCAAACGTAACCGTAAAATGAAAGAGGGTGATACTGCTGTTATTGATTTTGAAGGTTTTGTTGATGGAGATGCTTTTGAGGGTGGTAGTGCAAAAGATTTTGAACTTCTTTTAGGTTCTGGTCAGTTTATCCCTGGATTTGAAGATCAACTTGTTGGTGTAAAAAGAGATGAAGAAGTTACTATCAATGTTACTTTCCCCCAAAGTTATGGTTCAGATGCTTTAGCTGGCAAAGATGCAGAGTTTAAAGTAAAAGTAAACGGCATTAAAGTAAAAGATGATGTTGTTATTGATGATGAACTTGCAAAGAAACTCCTTCCAGGTGAAGAAGATGCGACACTTGAGAAATTAAAAGAAGAAGTAAAAAAAGCGATAGCTCAAGAAAAACTTGCAAAACTTTACAATGAAGATTTAAAACCAAAGCTTTTAGAAGCTTTAGTAGAAAAAATCGAGTTTGATCTTCCTGAATTTGTTGTAGAGCAAGAAATTGATATGGCATTAAACAAAAAAGCTTCTGATATGAGTGAAGATGAGATCAAAGAGCTTCGTGAAAATGCAGATAAACTTAAAGAACTTCGCGAAACATTCCGTGATGATGCAATAAAAAGTGTAAAAGCAACTTTTATCATTGATGCTTTAGCGCAAGATCTTGGCATCAAAGTGGAAGAACAAGAAGTTATGCAAACTATCTACTACGAAGCAATGCAAATGGGTCAAGATCCACAAAAAGCTTATGAGCAGTACAAAGAAGCAGGCTATCTTCCAGCGATACAAATGTCAATGGTAGAAGATAGAGTTTTAACAACTTTATTAAACGAAAAGATTGAAGCGTAAGTTATGAGCTATATTCCTTATGTAGTAGAAAAATCAGGGCGTGGTGAACGCTCTTATGATATCTACTCTCGTCTTTTAAAAGATAGAATTGTTATGTTAAGTGGAGAGGTGAATGACCAAGTTGCTTCTACGATAGTTGCACAATTTTTATTTCTTGAAGCAGAAGACCCAGAAAAAGACATCTATTTTTACATTAACTCTCCTGGTGGCGTTGTTACTGCAGGTATGGCTATCTTTGATACTATGAATTATATTCGTCCTCATGTTGCGACTATCTGTATAGGTCAAGCGGCTTCTATGGGTGCTTTTTTACTCTCAAGTGGTGAAAAAGGGAAACGCTATGCGCTTCCACATGCGAGAATCATGATTCACCAGCCTTTAGGTGGTGCGCAAGGTCAAGCAACAGATATCGCAATTCAAGCAGAAGAGATTCTTCGTATGAAAAAAGAGCTCAATGGCATATTGGCAAAAAATACAGGTCAAAGTATTAAAACTGTAGAAAAAGATACAGATCGTGATAATTTTATGAGTGCTAAAGAAGCAAAAGATTACGGTATGATTGATGAAGTATTAGCAAAAAAAGATAAAGAATAAGGAGCAGATATGGCAGGTGCAACACGAAGTAGAAATCGTAGAAATATTGATGATACTCCAAAAAAAACCAAAGGTGTACCTGTTATAAAAGCACTTGATTCAAATAGTCCTTCTAGCGAGGTAGAACTCTATGCAAAAGAAGTACTCGATGCTCTTATAGCAGACAGTCTTCCTCCTACCCCTGATAATTTTTCCCTTTATTTTGACAGACTTTTAGAAGGTAAAAGTGAAAGCCTTAGAAAACAGATTTTTTCAATGCTTGAACTTGAAGAGAGTAATGATGCTGAAAATACTATTCGTCTTGAACAAAGTTTAAAACAGGGTTTTAGTTCGATAAAAAATATACTCAATGTAACAGCAAATCTTTATAAAAATATGGCGTTAATGACGAAAATATTGGAAAGAAGAAAAGCAGAGCTAAGTGAAAATCCAGAGCTTGGCGAAGCTATGAGCATCGTTGGCGTACTAGAGGGTGATGTCTCAAAATTGAATTCTATTTTGAAATCTCAAAGCTCTCAAATGAAAAATTTTTATGATGACACTGCAAAAATTGTAAAAAATGTTGAAAATGAGACTATATTTGATAATAAATTTGGAGTTTACAATAAACGCTATCTATTAACGAAAATTGAACAAGAGATTGAATTAATTAGTAAATTTAATCATAAAAGTTCGTTGATAATGATAGAGCTTTCTCGTGAACTTAAAAAAAGTATCAAAAATGAAAAAGCTATTATGCTTATGACAAGAACGATTGCGAGACTACTACTCAAAACATCAAGAAGAAGTGATGTTGTAGCGCACTATGGTAATGGTGTTTTTGCAATGCTTTTAAAACATACAGATATAAAAAGCGCGAAAAAAGCCAGTGAAAGGTTATGTGATTTAGTTTCAAATTCAAACTTTTTTCTTGCAGACCGAGAGATACAGCTTCAAATCTCTATTGGTATCACGGCTATTGAAGAAAACTATTCTGTAGAAGAGATAGTGGTAAGCTCAATGGAAGGCATTGAAAAAGCTTATGAAGAAAAAAATAGAGACTATGCAGTTTCATTACGAACAAAATAAGAAAGAGTAGAATATGAAGTTAACAATTGTTGAATATCCAGATAAAAGATTACGACAAATTTCTCAGGATGTAAAAGTTTTTGATGAAAAGCTCCATAATCTTTTAGATGCTATGCATCCGTTTATGATAGAAACAAATGGTATAGGGCTTGCAGCTATTCAAGTGAATCACCCTATTCGAGCATTGGTTTTAAACCTACCTGATGAAGAGGGTGAACAACATCCTGAGAATCTCTTAGAAATTATTAACCCTGTATTGACACGTAAAGAGGGGGAGACAACCTACCAAGAGGGATGTTTAAGTGTTCCGAAGTTTTATGAAGATGTTAAACGCAGTGACTCGGTTACTATTAACTATCAAGATAGACATGGCAACACAAAAACTTTAGATGCTGATGGCTTACTCGCGATTGCTATTCAGCATGAGATGGACCATCTTGAAGGGATTTTATTTATTGACAGACTCTCTTATTCTAGACGTAAAAAGTTTGAAAAAGAGTATAAAAGAATGCAAAAAGAGAAGAAGAAAACTAAATAATCAACTATTATAGTTTCAATTAAATTGAGGTTGCTGTTATGAAAAGAGTCCGTTGTGCAACGTACGAAGGTGTTGATGCTAAGGTCGTTGATGTAGAATCTACATTAACCAAAGGGCTTCCTTCTTTTTCCATTGTAGGTATGGCTTCTACTGCGATTACAGAATCAAAAGAGAGAGTCAAATCTGCACTTTTAAGTAATGACTTTTCATTTCCTCCCAAACGGATAACTTTTTTACTCGCGCCCTCAGAACTTGCAAAATCTGGTTCTCAATTTGACTTGAGTATGGCAGTTCTAATTTTACTTCATGACAGTGCAGAAGATTTTTATGAGTGGTTTGTTTTTGGTGAACTCGGTCTTGATGGGAGTGTCAAAGAAAATATTCAACTCTATCCTCTCATCCTTTCTTTGGCAAATCAAGGTTTAATATCCAAAGCTATAGTCCCGTATGAATCTCTGCAGAAGCTCTCCAAGATACCAAATGTCTCTTTTTATGGGGTGAAGACATTAAATGAAGCAGTAGATATATTAAAAAATCAAGAAAATCATCAACCTAGTATTGCACAAAGTGAAATTGCTTATCCTTTTTATGAACTTACTGGAGAAAAGTATTATTATGTAAAAGAGTATGAAGAAGATTTTATTGATGTCAAAGGGCAAGAAGTGGCAAAACGGGCAGCTTTAATTGCAGCTGCTGGATTTCATAACATTATCTTTGAGGGAAGTCCTGGTTGCGGTAAAAGTATGATAGCTTCACGGCTGCGTTATATTTTACCGCCGATGACTGCTAGCGAGATACTGGATGTAGCTAAGCTTGAAGTGCTTGAAGGGTATGAACCTACATTTAAACCACGTAGATCCTTTACAAATCCACATCATAGTTCTACAAGTGCGAGTATTTTCGGTGGAGGAAGTCACAAAGCCAAGATTGGTGAAGTTGGTCTTGCAAATAACGGTATTTTATTTTTTGATGAGTTACCACATTTTTCTAAAGGCGTTCTAGAATCTTTACGAGAGCCTATGCAGGATGGCAAGATTCGTATCTCGCGTGTAAATTCTAAAGTAGAATATCCTGCCAAGTTTTTATTTGTTGGAGCGATGAATCCATGCCCTTGTGGGAATTTATTAGATAGCCATAAAGAGTGTCGTTGTAGTGATTTGGAAATTCAAAGATACAAAAATAGACTCTCTGATCCATTTCTTGATAGAATCGATTTGAATGTAGTAATGCAAAATGTAAACGCAGAAGATAAGCCAAGTTTTTCATCAAAAGAGATGCATAAAATGGTAGTGGAAGCACATATATTTGCTAAACAAAGAGGTCAAGAGAGTCTAAACGCAGTGATGAAAGATAATGAAATTCAAAAGTATTGCCCAATGGATGAGGAGGCAAAAAACACTTTAGAAATGGCAATAACTAGATTTGGACTCTCTTTTCGTAGCATAAAAAAGGTACAAAAAGTCGCTAGAACTATTGCAGACCTAGAAAAATCACAAATCATATCACAAAAGCATATTTTAGAAGCAATTTCCTATAGAAGAAGATAAGAAAAGTTTTAAGAAACTTTTCCTACTTCATACCATTTTCTTAGCCATGCGTCTATGGGGTTGATAAGTTTGTAGATAACAGGCACAATAAAGAGTGTTAAAATCATAGAACTTATAAGTCCACCGATAATAGAAATAGCCATTGGTGCTTTTGTTTCACTTCCTAGTCCGTCACCTAGTGCTAGAGGTAGCATTGCAAAAACCATAGCAAAAGTTGTCATAAGAATTGGTCTAAGTCTTTTTTCTCCAGCTTCAAGCAGTGCTTCATCGGCATTTTTACCCTCTTTGATAGCTAGGTTTGCAAAGTCTACAAGTAAAACAGCATTTTTCCCAACCATACCCATAAGAAGCATAAACCCAATCATAACAAACAGAGAAAAATGTAGGTGACTCAAATAGAGTGCTAACATAACACCGATGATGCTCAGAGGCAGTGCAAACATGATGATAATGGGTTGAATAAGTGACTCATACAAAATAGCTAAAATAATAAACATTAAGATAAGTGAAAGTCCAATGGCAACACCAAAAGCTTTTCCTGTTTTTGCCATCTCTTCAGCAAATCCTGTAAATCTATATGTTACATCTTTTGGCATAAGCTCATCAATCTTTGCATTTGTATAGTTGACTGCACCACCTAGGTCGAGTCCAAAAAGATCAGCATAGACTGTCACTTGTCTTTGTCTATCATAATGATAAATAGTTGCTTGAGAAGCGCCTTTAGAAATTGCTACAAGTCCATCAAGATAGACTAAGTCACCATTTTTTGTGCGTAGTTGAATCTTTTTGAGATCATTAAGACTTTGACGGTTTGCATCGTCAAATCTGAGTGTGATGTTGTACTGTTTTCCATTCTCTTCAAAGTGAGATATTTCTATATCACTTGAAAAAGCTGTTGCAATTGCACTTGCAATTTGTGTTGCACTAATGCCTAAACGACTTGCATTTTCTCTCAAAATAGTTATATTGTATTGTGGTTTTGGGTCATCAAGATTTGTATCTACATCTACAAAACCTTTTTTTGCTTTGAGATAAGTTACAAGATTTGTTTTCGCTTTTTGCAATGAATCAAAAGAGTCAGATTTGAGCACAATTTGATAAGGGACACTCACCCCTGCACCTTTGATGTTAGGAATAGCAGCAGCGGTGATAAACATATCCTCAGCATAAGGCTTGAGCGCTGCTCTGGTGTTTTGAATGATTTGCTCTTGACCAAGAGAACGTTCTGTTTTTGGGAGGAGTTTTACATAGATAAGGGCTTTATTCTTCTCTTTAGCAGAGTTATAAGCAACACTTAAAGTTGTAAAGGCTACATTGTCATTTTTTTTGATAGCATCTTCAATTATTTTTGATTTATGTATCATATACTCTAGTGAAATACCTGGTTGTGCTTTGATTTTTACTTCAAATTCGGACTTATCTTCTTTTGGTATAAAATCCATACCTATTTTTGGAAAGAGCGAAAGCGAACCAACAAAAAGAGCTAAAACAAGTAAGAGCGTGACAATTTTAAAGCGTAAGACAACTTTTAAAAGCAGGGCATAGATCTTATCTATAAAGACAAAAATAGGCTCAGTTAGATTATAAAACTTACTTTCGCCTTTGTTCAGTATACGTGCACTAAAACTTGGTATAAATGAAAGTGCTATGGTGTAAGAGATAATGATGGCAAAACCAACAGTCATAGCAAAACTCTCAAAGAATTTTCCTACAATTCCACTCATATTTGAAACAGGCATAAAAACTGCAAGAAGCATAGCTGAGATAGCAAAGATTGCAAAAGCCATCTCTTTGGTTCCCTCATAAGCGGCTTCAAATTTGCCCATACCAGATTCAAGTTTTTTATAAATGTTTTCTATGACCACAATGGCATCATCTATAATGATACCTATAGCTAATGTTAATCCTATAAGCGTCATCTTGTTGAGTTCATAATGCATCACATCCATCAGAGCAAATGTACCTAAAATAGAGGCTGGAATAGAGAGTGCTGAAATAAGAGTAATAGTGAAGTTTCGTAAAAAAACAAAAATAATAATAGCTGCAAGTAGTGCACCATAAATAAGGTCAAACTTTACATCTTCAAGTGAGTTAATGATGAAAGGGGTTGTGTCTTGTAATGTTTTTACCTCAAATCTATCTCCTGCTAGTTTTTGTAACTTCGGAATAGTGTTTTTCACACGTTGGACGATATCGATGGTATTTGTGCCAGAAATTTTTTGAATCTCAAGCATAACACCAGGAACGCCGTTATAAGAAGAGTAACTGTCTGCATCACTAAGGGTATCTTTAACGCTTGCAACATCTTTGAGTCTGATACTATCTTTGATTTTCATATTTTGTAAATCTTGGACACTGAGTGCATCGGCATGAACTTTTAAAATATATTCATTTTTATCCGTGATAAGTTTTCCACCACCAATTTTTACATTTTCATTTGTGACAGCACGGTTAAGCTCAAGAACTGTGATACCATACTTGTTGAGTGCATCGATATCGGGAAAGATTTTTATCTCTCTATCTCTATATCCGATGATATTGACACCACCCACACCCGTTATCTTTTGCAAAGCAGGTTTGGCTTTTTCATCTGCAAAAATCATAAGCTTTGCTAAAGAATCATTCTTTGCGGTTAAGAAGACATTGATGATGGAAGCTCCCCCGATGTCGAGCTTACTTACAAGTGGTGTTTTGGCATCTCTTGGGAGATCAACTGCGGATACTTTGTCACGTACATCATTAGTAGCCTCATCAATGTTACGTTCTAAAAAGAACTTCACCATGATGATACTTGCTCCATCTGTGCTCGTAGAAGTGATGCTGTCCACGCCACCGATTTGAGAGATGGCTTCTTCGATTTTATCTGTTACTTGTGACTCTATTGTGCTTGGCTCAGCACCTGGATATATTGTCTTTACTGTGACTATTGGAAAGTCAATGTTTGGATAGAGTGCTGAGGGCATACTCTTAAAACTCATATATCCAAATATCATCAGTGTAACAACGTACATTAATGTTGTTATAGGTCTGTTGATTGCTAATTTATACATAAAAACCTACTTTTTTGCTTGTGTTTGTGTGTGTATATAACCATCACCAAAAAGTCCTGGTAGAAAATTATCAGCTTTTACTTCTGCGTTTATTTTTCTATCTTGCAGGTTTGCTCTTGGATAAACTTTTGATATTTTAGCACTGTATTTTTTTGTATCTCCGTCAAGTTTATACTGAAATAGATCACCAACCTTGACAAGTTTTCTGTTTTTTTGATCAAAAGAAAGAAGTAGTTTACGTTTTGATCCACTTTGAATCTTAAACGCAGTACGAAGCATCATACCACTCACTGCATCCCCGATCTCTATCTCTTTGTCATAGATGACCCCAGTAAAAGGTGCTTTAAGAAAGGTCTTATTGTAGAGGGCTTGTTGATAGGCAAGTTGATTTTTTGCACTTTCATATTTGTTAGCAACTGCATCAAATTTTGCTTCATCGATAAGACTTTTGATCTTGAGTTGTCTTTCATAATCTTTTTGTGCATATTTGTAAGTAGTTTTTGCTACTTCAAGCATGGCTTTGATGTCACTGTTTTGAAGCTCTGCTAAGATTTCACCTTTTTTTACCTTAGAACCAACCGTGACATAAATTTTATTGACGATACCGCTGGCAATAAAAGCGAGATTTGCATCTTTATCTGCTTTGACGATAAATGTTGTGTAAACATCAGCAGCATTTGTAAGACTCACTAACATGATAAGTGTAAGTAGTATTTTTTTCATTATTTTATTTCCTCTTGTATATTTTTTCCACTGTAGTAGTAATAGGTTGCATATGCAACTTCTAAGTCATTTAAAGAGCTCTCATACAGTGCTTTTGAACTTGTCTTTTTTGTGAGTGCATCAAGATAGATGATATAGTCAACTATGCCCGCATTGTATTTTTTCTCTATGGTATGAAAGGCACTCTTGGCTGCGTTTAGCGCACTTTTTGCACTTAAAATCTTGAGTTTTGCTGTGGCAATCCTTGCTTTTGCGAGTTCATACTCTGTTTGTTGCTCTTTTGTTTGGTAGTTTATCTGTGCATTGAGTACTTTTGCATTGAGGCGTACTGCTTCTTTTGAGCTGCTGATTTGACCGAAATCAAAAAGACGCATATTTACTGTAAGCATGATTTTATTTTGATTATCAAGCGGATTTGCTAAGGCTTTTGTTTGTGGGTCAAGTCTATCATATCCATAAACCGAGAAGGTGTCTTCTATGCGTATATTTGGATAGTAAAAGCTATCTACTGCGTTTGAAGCTGCATTTATGGCATTTTTTTGTGCAATGATGGCTTGTATATTTTCTAATGTTGCAAAATTTTCGTTTTCTTCTTTCTTAAACGCAGTAGCTTCAAAGCTTTTGATTTTTGCACCTGTTGTTAGCTCAAGTTTTGATTTTAAAGAGAGAATGTCAAACTTAATGGTTTCAATATTGTAGATATTGGTGTCGTAGTCAGCTTGGACTCTTTGAACATCATCAATTGTTGCCATTTTCGCTTCATAAAATTTTGTTATTTTTTCTAGTTGTGCTTTGAGTGTTTTTTGTGCTTCTTCTCTTGCATTGAGTGAAGCTTGCAAACTCTTAATGGCAAAAAAATCTTGTGTGATGCCTAATGCGAGTGACTTTTTGTATGCAGTTGTCTCAAACGCAGCAGATTGGAGTGTTTGTGCTTTTTCATCTACTAAAGCACTGCGTTTACCACCATCATAGATATCAAAACCTACTTTGGCAAAGGCACTGTATATATCGCCTGCTTGAAAAGGAGTGGCTGCATCATCACGTTTGTAAAAACCACCAATATCAACCGTTGGATAGTAGCTACTTTTTTGAGAATCAAGCGCTTGTGCTTTTGAAGCTTCATTGTATTTTTTTGCCGTGACTAAGTCATTGTGTTTTTGTGCTAAATCTATAAGTTCTTTAAGATTTTGGGCACAAAGTAGGGCAGGAACTAAAACAAGAAATGTTGCAATGCTTTTTTTCATTTTTTTACCTCTATAAGAGAAAATATTGTCTCTATATTTACATTGAGTTCTTTTTGCAAGTCCTCAATTGTATTTGTTGTACTGTCGGCTATAAACATGCCTTCTCCTAGTGCAAAGAGACCTTTTGCGAGGTGGATAGACTCAGGGAGTATCTCTTTGTTATCTATACCTTCTTGAATGATTTCACACATCCAGTTAAAATATTTGTTCACACAAGTTGTTTGAAACTCTTTCATGTGTAGATTTGGTGAACTGAGGTTGATTGAGATAAAATCTTTGTAAATCTCTCTAAGTTGTGCTGTCTCATCACAATAGAAAAATTCTGCAAAAATTTTCACTCTCTCTTTCGTTGTTTGTGCTTTTTGTAACTTTTTCTTTTTTATCACATCGTAATCTTCAAGCATGATGTTGAGGAGTTCAAAGACGATTTCTTCTTTGTTAAGAAAGTAGTCATAAATACTGCCTTTACTCACACCTGCATTTGATGCTATCTTTGATACTGTCAAATCCTTGAGTGAATTTTTAACAAATAATTCTTGACAAGCGAGTGCAATATCCCTCTTCTTTTGTATTTTATCTACGATAATTGCCATAGTTTTGCTCCATTAATAATGACTGACCATCAGTCATTTATGTTAGTTTACTGTTTTATAACTTAATAATTAATTAGTGAAGTTTTCTTTTGCGTAAGAACTTAAGCTTGTATAGATATAATTTCTACGAAATTTTTGAAAAAGGGTTTATAATGGAGTATTTATTGGCGATTGCTTTGCTTATTGGGGCAAGTATAACAGAAACAAAACTTTTTAAACCAACTTATACTTCTGATGTAATTCCAAAACATATGTCAACAAAACAGAAAAAAGAGCGCTTTAATTACCTACTTGTTCCTGCTGTGCAGTATGTTCATAAAGAACTTATGCAACGATATAAGAAAATCGTAAAAGATATAAAAACAGGGCAAAATAAACAAGAGATTCAAAAACTCAAAAAAGAGTATGGGGCAAAAAGTGATGAAGATTTACTAGCACGACTGAAGCCACACCCTGTTAGCATTACACTCGCCCAAGCTGCGATGGAAAGCTCATGGGCAACATCAAGATTTTTTCAAGAAGCAAATAATGTTTTTGGTATATGGAGTACAAAAGCTACTGAGCCACGGATTGCCGCTAGTGAACAACGCGGTGGTAAGCATACTATTTGGCTTAGAAAATTTGATACTATTGAAGATTCTATACGTGCGTATTATGAGCTTATGTCAAAAGGAAAAGCGTATAGTAAGTTTCGTAAGCTGCGTTTAGAGACTGAGGATCCGTATAAAATTACAGCGGGACTTGATAAATACTCCGAAATAGGTCAAGAGTATATCAATGTGCTAAATCAGGTAATCAAACATAATAATTTTACAAAATATGACACAAAGTAAATTTTTACTTTGTGCTCTTATACGTTATAGTATGTAGCTTCTGGATGATACACTACTAAAGCAGAAGTTGATTGCTCAGGATGAATTTGGAATGTTTCACTCAGCTTTATGCCAAACTCTTCAGGTTTTAAGAGATTAAAAAGAGGACGGTTGAGCTCCAAGTCGGGACAAGCTGCATACCCAAATGAGTAACGGCTTCCTTGATATCTGTTCATACGAACATCTGCTAGAGTATTTCCCTCATCTTTTGCAATGTTTAAATCAAGTCTGATTTGTTTGTGTGCTATTTCAGCAAGGGCTTCTGCGAGTTCGACACCAAGACCATGAAACTGGTAATACTCTGTATAGTCACCTCTATCATAAATCTCACGTTCCGCATCACTGATCTTGCTTCCTGCACTAACACAGGTCAGAGCAGTGACATCATGTCTATCATTATGAAAAAAGTCACTCAGGGCACGATGAGGTTTTTTTCTTTGTCTTGGAAAATTAAAAACTTCTTCGGCTCGTCCAATAATCTGACTTAAAGGTTCACGGTTGATATCTTCTTCTTTGAACCAGCCTTCACTCTCAGGAAAGAGAAGTAAAGATGAGTCATCACTTCTACATGGCCAGTACCCATAGATAATAATTGGATCAAAAAGTTTTTCATCTAAGAAACGTTTTTTGAGTTTCTCATATGCTGGCCAGACTACTTCATCTAGCTGTTTTTCATAAGCCTCTTTTGTCATACCTTTTGAGGAATACCCCCAACGAGATTTGAAAAGAATTTTATGGTTTATCCACTCAAAGGCCATTTCAACTTGTTGCTGTGTGAGTTTGATCTCACGTCTTCCCCAGAATGGAGGCGTTGGAACAGCTACATCACGAGAAGGCATTTTAATCTCTTCAAATGGCGGGATAATATACTCTTTGACCTCTTTATGCTCTATCTCAGGTGCATCAGGATGAAGGTTCGTGTCCATATTTCCGGCTTCTATACGGCTCATAGCTGTCACACCATCAAAGGCATCTTTACAGTAAAAAATGGGGCCATCATAAGCAGGACGACAAAAATCATCGATGAAAGCTCGAGTAAGTGCTGCTCCACCAAGAAGAACCGGAATTTTAATGCCTTTTTCTTGTAGTATGTTGAGGTTTTCAAGCATAACTTGTGTTGACTTTACCAATAAGCCGCTCATCCCAAGGGCTTGTGCATTTGATGTTTCAAGTGTTTGAAGAAAATTATCAAGTTCTACTTTAATTCCAAGGTTGACAACTTTATAGCCATTGTTTGAGAGGATAATGTCAACAAGATTTTTTCCAACATCATGTACATCCCCTTTGACCGTTCCTAGTATCAGTGTTGTATCTGTCTCTTTTTCAACTTTTGGAAGATAAGGTTTGAGATGATCTACTGCTTTTTTCATCGTCTCTGCAGACTGTAAAACAAAAGGCAGTTGCATCTGACCTGAGCCAAAAAGCTCACCAACGACTTTCATAGCATCAATGAGAATTTCATTTACAATTTTTTCAGGTGCAATAGTATGACGTGCCTCTTCAACAAGAGGAATCATTCTATCTTTATCTCCATCCATAAGAAGTTTTGCAATTTTTTCTTCATCATTCATAGCAAGATATGCTTCATCTACAGCATCATTATCAACTGCTTCTTTGGATGAAAAATGCTCAATAAAAGTAAAAAGTGCCTCTCCATTTGGTTTACGGTTGAAAATTAAATCATCACAAATTTCTTGATCTTCTTTTGGAATTTTATTGAGGGGGATGATATGTTTGACATTGATGATAACAGAGGTAAGTCCTGCCTGAACACAGTGGTGTAGAAACATTGAGTTTAAGTAGGGACGTGCATCTTTATCAAGCCCGAAAGAGATGTTAGAAAGTCCAAGTATTGCGCCTACTTCGGGGTGTTTCAAACGCAGTTGACGGATAGCTTCTATGGTATTGATACCAGCTTCAAAGTACTCTTCATCTCCTGAACCAAGTGTAAAGGTGAGAACATCAAAAACCAAATCTTCTTTTTTGATGCCATGACGATTGGTTGCAAGGTCGATAATACGCTCAGCAACTTTTATCTTATCTTCAACTGTTTTTGCCATTCCAACTTCATCGATAGTCAAACAAACAAGACTCGCTCCATACTTTTTAGCAAGTTGACAAACAGCATCAAATTTTGGTTCTCCATCTTCTAGGTTAACAGAGTTGAGGATAGGTTTACCACCGATATGTTTGAGTGCTGTTTCAAGTCCCTTTGTTTGCGTAGAATCTGGCATCAAAGGAAGGGCTATTTTTTGGGCATACATAGCCATGACTTCTGTCATATCTTTAGTCTCATCACGACCAGCAAAGCCGACATTGACATCTAAAACATGCGCTCCTGCACGAACTTGTTGCTGTGCGACGGAGAGTGTCCCTTCGTAGTCCTCTGCTAAAAGCAGTTCACGAAAGGCTTTTGAACCAGTTGCATTTGAGCGTTCACCAACAAGTAGTGGAGCAGGCTCTTGCATAAGAGGCACTGTGTTAAAAAGCGATGCGATAGAGTTTACTTGTGATCCTGAAGGAGCTTTTGGTGTATAGCTCGTTACTTTATCCACTAAAGCACGTATATGCTGTGGTGTAGTTCCACAACAGCCACCTAAAAAGCTTACACCATCATAGGCTAAAAACTTCTCTTGCTGTGCAACAAATTCATCCGGTCCCATCGGGTAGTAAGTATAGCCACCACGGTTTTGTGGAAGCCCTGCATTGGCATGGACACTGATTGGTTTGCCCCAGAGTTCACTGAGTGTTTTGACATGTTTGAGTACCTGCTCTGGCCCTGTTCCACAGTTGAATCCAAGGGAGAGAATATCAAAAGGCTCAAGAATTGTTGCGATAGTTTCAGCGTCAGTTCCGATAAGCATAGTCCCGCTGAGTTCAATAGTCACAGAAACCATGATAGGGATTTGCACTTCTCTTTGTCTGCAAGCCTCTTGTATAGCATGTAAGGCTGCTTTTATCTGCAGTGGATCTTGTGCGGTTTCAATCAAGAAAACATCAACACCACCATCAATAAGTGCGAGACAAAATTCTGTATATCCTGCATACATTTCATCGTAGGTGATGTGTCCTAGAGATGGGAGTTTTGTTCCTGGTCCTATAGAACCTAAACAAAAACGGGGATGCTCTAGTGTTGAAAAAGCTTCACACTGTTTTTTGACAAGTTCTGCTCCGGCTTTTGTGAGCTCATAGGCACGATGGCCAATTTGATACTCATCAAGTACCCAAGAAAAGGAGCCAAAAGTATTTGTTGTGATAAAATCTGCACCCGCTGTAAGATAAGCTTTAAAAATATCGTTCATAATCTCAGGAGCTGTAACATTTAAAAGCTCATTGCACCCCTCATTATTTTCCCATGCTTCTTTAGGTATTTGATCATCACGTTGTTGGAGTTGCGTTCCCATAGCACCATCGATGATGAGAGGGCGTTTTGTAATGGTTTTTAGAATATACTGTTTTGTTGTCATATGTGTAATCTTTTTGATATTAAAATAAGTATTGTTATTTTAGCTAAGAAGAGCATAAAAAATGCTTTGTGATATTTTTACAATAAAAAACTTCAAATTAAAATATTCTTTGCTATAATTGAAAAAATTGAAAAAATTGAAAAGAGATAAAGAGGAGTATTTTATGTATAAACAAATTCTTACATCATCATTCATTGCAGCAACAATATTGTTTTCTGGTTGTGGAAATGATGATACAACATGTAGAATAGGGGTGCAACAAGCCATAGATGAGGGTAGATATGATGATGCTATTACAGATTTAGAGGGAAAATGTTCTACTGCGTTTACCACGAGTGATTTAAATATGAACCTTGCAGCAGCATATATGGGTAAATCAGGATATAGTGTAAGTAGCATTGCAGACATGTTAATTAATGCTGATGATAATGGAGATGCATTTTCATCATTTATCTCTAGTGTTGATGAGAAGAAAAACGTAGACTCTTTACCTCTGTTAACAAAAGCAAATGATTTCTTTTTTTATGCAATTGAACAAAATAGTACAAGTGATATCAATACTCTTTGCAGTGCAGATAACATTGCTAATTTGGATGATTCACGTCTAACAAATGCATGTCTTTATATTGGGTTTAATAAAACAATCACTGCTGCGAATACTATCACTTACTTAACTGGAGATATTGGTGCTGTTGTAGATTCTATCAGTAATGATTCTAATACAACTCCATATGATATGCAAGCGAGTTTAGATGCTTTGCAATGGGCAACAACGAGCACTTATATACCTAAAAGTGACACAAATATAACAGCAAAAGATATTAATATCAGCAGTAATCCATTTACACACATAGAAGTAGTGTATACAGAGAATGGTACTTCAAGTACATTCTATAGGCTTGCTAAAAGTAGTGTTAGAGATGCAAATAACACAACTCTTATTACAGATGGGTATTGTGATAGCGATGGGAATAGAACTGCTTGTGCTGGGATTGAAAATGATGATGGGTCTATTAATGATTTAACGGTTGCGTGTTACGCATGTCCTGTTACGTTGGATTTAAATGCTACATTAAGTGTTGCAGATTTACTTGTCGATACTTTAAATGGTGGTTCTGACACTATTGCTGCAGTTTCTGGAGATGAAGACATAACAAGTAGCATTGCAGATTTTAAAGAAGAGATTACAGGTAGTCGTGATGGGAATATTACGATTGATGATATTATAGATTATTTACAACAGTAAAGGGGAAAGAATATGAAAAAATTATTACCATTATCAGTTATTGCTTTGAGCACATTAGTATATGCAGATATGTCAACGCAGGAGTTTTTATATAAAGATCCCCGTATTATGAGTATGGGGGGAGCTAACACTGCTGTGGGTGGTTATTCTACTTCGATTTTTTCAAATCCTGCAGGTTTGATTAAGATTAAAAAGAGTCATGGTGTTGAAGTAGAACTTCTTGGTGTTACCGTGTCTGGTTCTGAAAAAATTAAACCATTTATGGATGATTTGAGTAATTCCCAAGATAGTGAAATCATAGATACAATCAATAAATACTCAGGGGATGCGTTTAACGCAACAATTTCAAATTACACCTCGTTTTCTTATCATGCACAAAATGATATTGCTTACTCTTTTGGGCTCCTTGCGGCAGCTGATTTGAATTTTATTCCACATGCAAATAGTGGCGCAAATGGTGTTATAGAGACTCACAGTAGAGCATATGGTGGAATTTTTCTTGCTAGTGCTAAAAAGTATCATGGTATATCATCTTCTGTTTTTGATGGTGCACTTGATGGTTCTGTAACAATAGGTGTAACACTTAAATATATTAACCAAAAATCATATGAAGCAGGTTTGGATTTAGGTGAAGTTACTGCACATAAAGATGATTTGGTACAGTACATTACAGATACCTATGAAGTAGATAACTCTGGTGTTGCTATGGATGTTGGGGCATTATATGAATTTCAAAATAAAACGTGGAATCCTGCTATTGGTTTAAGTGTTATGAATATTGGAACTTTAGATTTTGATGCTTATGGAGCACAACCTTTAAGCGTAAATCTTGGCGCTTCTGTATCTCCAGAAATTTCATGGTCAAATAGTTTGAAGTTTTCTGTTGATTATGTAGATGTTTTTAATTCTCAACAAGCTAGAATCCGCAATTATAACCCTTATCGTTCACAAGATCAATATGATAATGCTGAGATAGGATATGATGCAATGAATCATCTACGTTTAGGAGCAAGTTTAGGTTTGCTCGACAATATGTGGTTTATGGCAACATTAAATGCAGGACTCTATAAGGGTGCCTATACAGCAGGTTTAGATATGCAGTTAGCAGTAATAAAATTACAACTAGCAACATACCAAGAACAATTAGGCTCGGAAATTGGACAGCTTGAAGATAGACGATATATTTTAGGACTCGGAATAGGCTGGTAAAAAAGAAAATTACAAAATTTGACGGATTAAAGGAAAAATAATTGACTTTAATCGTCAACTTGAGCTATAATGACGATGAAATTAAAAATAAAGAGAGGTTTTATCGTTAAATGGTACTAGCATACATACGTCCAGATAAAAACTTTCTCGCGGCACACGAACAATTACAACACATAAATGCATACGCTTTGGTAAACGATATCATCATAGATGATGAATTAGTTGATCATACCTCTCAAAACAAACGTCTTGAAGATAGAACAAATGTGACAAAATATTTTCAAGCACATCAAGAGTCTACTCTACTCGTTTATGATGTTTGGGTTTTGAGTACAGATATGGAAGATTTGATTCAAATGGTAAGTTGTTTAATGAAAAACAACTACAATGTTCATTTTGTAAAACATTCTGTCATAATGTCACAACAAAGTAGTGCAATGTTGATACTTGGTCTGATGGATCAGTTACGTCAAAAAATGCAGGCAAATGCAAAAAGGGTAATTGGTCGTCCAAAAGGAAGTAAGTCGAGTTCTAAGTTTGATGTCTACATCAATGAAGTTCTACAGTACATTAAAGAAGGAAAAAGTGTGAGTGAAATGGCACGACTCTTAAGTGTTAGTAGAAGTTCATTAAAGGATTACATTGAGTCTCGAGAGTTAAAGCAGGTTGCTTTTGGTTCTTTAGTACAAGAAGTTTCAGAAAATGCAGAAGAAGTAGTTATCAATACTATTGTCTGTCCAAAATAAAAAGAGGAGTTTAGGATGAGTGAAAAGAAAAAAAGTAAGGGTATTGAGATACCTACACCTTGGAGAATCAAGCGATATTATCTATACTCAATAGTAACTATAGTTGCTTTAATTTTACCGTGGATTCAGATAAATGGGCATCATTTCTTTCTACTAAGTTTTGATAAAATGAAACTTGATCTTGCGTTTGTACGTTTTGATATGCAAGAACTTTATTTAATGCCATTTTTGTTAATGTTACTGTTTATCACTATTTTTGGTATGACAGTAATGGGTGGACGTGTTTTTTGTGGTTGGGTTTGTCCTCAGACAGTTTTTCGTGTCATTTATCGTGATTTGATTGAAACAAAACTTCTTAAACTTCGTAAACGTATTGGAAACAAACAACAAGAACCTGATATGACGAAACCTGAAAATAAGGTGAAAAAGTCTATAGCCATTTTACTATGGACTATCTTAGCTCTTATTGCTGGGGCTGACTTTATTTGGTACTTTGTTCCACCAGAGGATTTTTTCAAATATCTTAGTAATCCAGGTGATCATATGACTATGATTGGTTTTGTTCTTGGTATTGCAGCATTTTTGATTTATGATATAGTTTTTCTTAAAGAAAACTTTTGTATTTATGTATGTCCATACTCTCGTGTACAATCAGTACTTTATGATGAACATACAATTATGGCACTCTATGATGAACATCGTGGTGGAAAAATTTATGAAAATGATGGTCAAACGCACCATAAAGTGGTTGAGAAACAAAAAGATCTTCAAGCAATTGATCCAAATGCAGAATGTACAACTTGTGAAAAATGTGTGACTGTTTGTCCTACACATATTGATATCCGTCAAGGTTTACAACTAGAGTGTATCAACTGTCTTGAGTGTGTGGATGCTTGTACAACTGTTATGGGTAAACTTGGAAAACCTTCTTTGGTTACTTGGTCAAGTGATTATGAGATCGTTGAGCGAAAAGGAAAAACAAAATATTTCCGTCCAAAAGTTATTGCATATATGGTTTTACTTGTAGGGCTTATGGTTGCTCTTGCATATATGAGTACAACAAAAGAGCATATGCTTTTAAATATTAATAAAGAGACAAGACTCTACTCTGTAAAACATCCTAGTCCAGATAAGTTTATAGTGGAGAACTCATATATTTTCTTACTTCAAAATACTGAAGCAAGTAAAATGAAATTTTTCTTTGAAGTTGTACCTCCAAAAGGTATGGAAGGGAAAATTACAATTGCAAAACCATCAAAACCATTTCATGTAGTTCCTGGTGTGAAAAAGAAAAAAATTGTTACGCTTAGAACGACAGAGTTGTTAGCAGATGATAAAAGAAAAGATACGATTATTCCGATTACGATTCATGCATATGCATTGGATAAAGATGGAAAACCAAGTAAATTAGTTTCTGTAATTAGACATACAACTTTTGTATTTCCAAAAGAGAAAGTCTTAAACGCAGGAAAATAATTAGGCTTTAATATTTTATGAGATAAACTTTACAAAATTGTTTTGTGGAGTTTATCTTGTTAAAAAAAATATTTATTTATGCCATACTTCTCTATGGTGTTTTAGGTTTTATACTTCTTCCCCTTATTTTAAAACCTCAAATAATTCAGCTTACTCAAGAAAACACCCATACAAAAGTTTCTATTGATTCGATATATTTTAATCCATTTTTATTCAAATTTAAAATCTCTGGATTAGAGCTAACTGATCTAAACGCAGCTCCACTTGTGAGCTTAAAGGGATTTTATCTTGATGTTGATGTCTATTCTCTCTTGTATGGAGCAGTACATATTCATGCGCTGGAGTTGAGCGGACTAGATGTTGCATTAATTAGAAAAAAAGATAAAAGTGTTAATCTCCTTTGTATTTTAAAAGAGAATAATACAACAACAAAGAAGGAAACAAATAGCTCCTTTGCTGTACCAAGAATAATTATTGATTCCATCAAAGTTACAGATTCTAGCTTATTCTTTGAAGATAATACCTTAAGAGAACCTTTTCATTTGCGTGTGAAGAAGATAGGTTTAAGCTTAAAAGATGTAGACACTGCCGAGAAAAATAATGCAAAAGGAAAACTCCGTTTTTATGCTTCACTTGGTGATGGTGGATTTATTGATTTGCACTCAAACTTGCGTAATTATGCACCGCTTGCAATACAAGGTAATTTGAACTTTGAAGCAAATAAGCTTTATACTCAGTGGCGATATGTTAAAGATATGCTAAATATTGAGGTGGCAGATGGACAAATTTCACTCCATACAGATTATACTTTTAACAGTGCTGACATAAATGCAACGAAACTAGAAAATACAACTCTTGCTATTAAAGATTTACGCTTAAAACCAAAACTAGAGGCTTATGATATTTTAAATTTAAAAGAGTTTAGCTTGAATAATATGACTATCAAACCTTTTAAACGCAGTGTTGTTGTCCCAAATATCATAGTGGATACTTTGGATGTTAAAGTCAAACGCAGTAAAACAAAAAAGATTGACTGGCTAGAATATGTTAAAGTAAATATACCAAAAACAGAGCAAAAAGAGCAAAATAGCACAAAAGTAGAGACTCCTTTTTCTTTTCTTATAGATAGAGTTTTTCTTAAATCTTCAAGTGTCACCTTGAAGGATGAAGCCTTAGATAAACCGGCAATAAATTCTATAGATCATATTAGTATCAATTTATATAACATAAACAGTGATGCAAATAGTTGGCTAAAATATGATACAAAAATGCAGATTGACAAAAAAGGTTTGATAGCCACAGAGGGGAAAATTCGACAGAGACCTTTAAGGCAAGAGGGTACTTTCAGGATTAAAGATATCTCCTTAAAAGAGATCACACCTTATTTGCAAGAGCAAACGTATCTAGCAGTTGAAGATGGGTTTTTTTCTGCTAAAGCAAAAACTTTATATGAAAAGTCATCCACTCAAGCTGATTTGAGGATGAGTGGGTCTTGCTCTTTGAACTCTTTATTTATCTATAATACACTTGAAAAATCGCTTTTGTTCTCTTTAAATGAGATTACAGTGCAACCCTTTACTTTAGAATTGATGCCAAATCGATTGTATGTTGATACAATTGATATGAATGCATTTTATGTTGATGCAAAAATTGATAAAGATAAAATATTGAATTTTTCAAAGCTTGTTAAGAAATCAACAAGTAAAAAGAGTGAGAAAAAAGAGAAGTCAAATGCAGTAAAGAAAGAACCTTTTCCTGTAAAGATTGCGCAACTTAAGGTCACTGATGGGAGTGCGAAATTTCAAGATTTTTCAATTCCTTTAAAATTTAAAACAGATATACATGATTTAAATGGTGTTATTTATACTATTTCAAACAATCCAAAAGAGATTACGCTTATAAATATTGATGGAGAGATAGATAAGTATGGTTCAACAAAACTCAAAGGAAGAATCAATACTGCAAGTCCAAGAACCTATACGGATATTGATTTTAACTTTAAAAATTTAGCTTTAAACTCTTTAAGTGGATACAGTGCGAATTTTGCAGGGTATAAAATAGACTCAGGTAAGCTGTTTTTAGATTTGGGATATGATATAGTAAAGTCAAAACTACATGGTTCAAATAACGTTATCATTAAAAATATAGAACTTGGTGATGAGGTAGATGATGAGAATGTTACGGTATTACCTCTTGGTTTTGTTATAGCGCTTTTAGAAGATGATGAGGGTGTGATAGACATTGATATGCCAGTAGAAGGTAATCTAGATAAGCCTGATTTTAAATATGGAAAAGTTGTCTGGAATACTTTTACAAACCTTGTGACAAAAGCTGTAACATCGCCATTTAAATTCTTAGGTTCGATGTTGGGTATAGATAGCGCAGCTTTAGAATATGTAGAATTTGAGGCTGGAAAAAGTTTGATATCGCCAATGCAAAGAGAAAAACTTGACAAGCTTGCTGGTATCATGCAAAAACGTCCAAAACTGCATTTGAGTGTAATAGGGGCTTATGATAGTTTAATGGATACAGAGGCAATTCAAACTGAAAAATTAATAGCCGAAGTATTACAAAAAAGTGGCTTAAAAAACAAAAAAGAGCATCAAACTGTTATGAATATTACAACTTTAGAAGAGGTATATAAAGAGAGAACAAAAAATACAAAACTTAAAAAACTCAAAAGTGAATTAGCCAAAAAATATACAGATGCAGATGAATATGCCCTCATGTATAGAAATAAACTTATACTCCTTTGTAAATCACTCATGCCAGTGAGTAAAAAAGAGCTAGAAACACTTGCAAAAAAACGTGCTCATAGTATTATCTCTTATTTGTCAGTAGAGAAAAAAATAGCTTTGAGTAGACTGCAAAAGAGTAAAATTGAAGATGAAGTAAATGAAGATAAATTCGTTAAAGTAAAGTTTGAACTAGGTGTAAGTACGAAATAGAGAATTTTTTTCGATATAATTCGATTTTAGTTTAAAATTTTATTAAAAGGTTCATTATGGCATTTTCAAAAGAAAATAGAAGTGGTACAATTAACGGTATCATTTTTGTTGCAATTTTTGCAGCAGCTGCAACTGCAATAGCGCAGATAGCATTTGTTAAATCACTTGGTATTTCTCCTCTTGTAATTGGTATCGTTTTAGGTATCTTTTACGCAAATACACTTCATAATCATATTCCAAGTTCATGGAGCACGGGTATCACATTCTCGGGTAAAAAAATCTTACGTTTTGCTATCGTATTTTACGGTTTTAGGATTACATTTCAGCAAATTATGGATGTTGGGATGAGTGGCTTTATGGTTTCACTTATCATGCTCTCTACTACATTTATTTTAGGTACATATTTAGGTATTAAAATATTTAAGATGGATAGAGATACTTCAATGCTTACAGCTTCAGGTGCTTCTGTTTGTGGTGCTGCAGCTGTTCTAGCAACAGAACCTGTACTTAAAGCAGAAGGTCATAAAACGGCAGTAGCTGTATCTATGGTTGTGCTTTTTGGAACAATTTCAATGTTTCTTTATCCTGTACTCTATTCGGCGATTATTGAGCCGGCAACGGGCTTTTTACATATGACTCCTGAGCAGTTTGGTATCTATGTAGGTGGAACTATTCATGAAGTAGCACAAGTTGTTGCTGTCCCTGCTTCTGTTCCAGGTGCTCCTGAAGTTATGGCAAATTCAGCAGTTATTGTTAAAATGACACGTGTTATTATGATTGCTCCAATGCTTATCATTTTAGGGATTTATCTTTCAATGCAAGCAAAACGAAGTGGTGCTGCAGGTGGTGGCTTAACACTTACTATACCTTGGTTTGCAGTATATTTTGTTGCTATGGCAGGTTTTAACTCACTTGATTTAGTGCCACATGCAATTGTTGGAACTATTAATGAAATCGATACATTCCTTTTAACTATGGCTATGACAGCACTTGGTATGGGGACAATTTTCGCTAAATTTAAAGGTCTTGGTTTAGCACCACTCTATACAGCTGGTGGAATGTTTGTATGGCTTGTAGTTGGTGGTTTTGTCATTACTAAACTTGTAACTGCTACTTTTTAGCAGGAGTAAAAGCTTTTAAGTGCCAGACAAGAATAAGTGACATAA
>Ga0256840_1000743_pt1 | contig 32644 bp, 36 predicted proteins | sample 355202metaG_FD_185969 | JGI IMG/M metagenome (GOLD analysis project Ga0256840, IMG submission 185969) | Hydrothermal vent microbial communities from Mid Atlantic Ridge, Atlantic Ocean - 355-202 | ecosystem: Environmental > Aquatic > Marine > Hydrothermal vents | place: Atlantic Ocean: Mid...
TCGCGCGCATTTGGGTGGCGATTTGCTCTAATACTTTTCCGCCTGATGTTTGAAAAGGTAGCGCAGTGATAATAATATCACCGTTCTCTTTCTCCCACACCGCGCGCATTTTTACGCTGCCTTTGCCGTTTTCGTAGATGCTACTTATTTCTTCTGGCGTACTAATAATTTCGGCATTGGTTGGGTAATCTGGCGCTTTAACAAACTCTAGTAACTCTTCTAAGCTACTGGTCTTTTTCTTTAATAGTTGCAAACAAGCATCCACAATTTCACGTAAGTTATGGGGTGGAATATCAGTTGCCATACCTACGGCAATACCTGATCCACCGTTTAATAATACATTGGGTAAACGTGATGGTAATAATGATGGCTCTTGTAAAGTACCATCAAAATTATCCACCCATTCAACCGTGCCTTGTCCTAGCTCTTGAAGCAGAACTTTTGCATAAGGCGTGAGGCGTGATTCGGTGTAACGCATTGCAGCGAAGGATTTAGGGTCATCTTGTGAGCCCCAGTTGCCCTGCCCGTCAACCAATGGATAACGGTACGAAAATGGTTGTGCCATTAGCACCATCGCCTCATAACAGGCTGAATCACCGTGCGGATGGAATTTACCCAAAACATCACCGACGGTACGTGCAGATTTTTTATGTTTTGATGCTGAGGACAAGCCGAGTTCTGACATCGCATATACAATGCGACGTTGCACAGGCTTTAGGCCGTCTCCAATATTAGGGAGCGCACGATCCAGAATAACGTACATAGAGTAATCTAAATACGCTTTTTCGGTATAAGCTTGTAATGGAATACGCTCGATGCCGTCGTGATCGCCAGGGCCTCCGCCATCTTTTTTCATTTTATCTAAGTTAAGAAGATCAAGTTGTGTTTCATCTACCATGCTTTTAAGAATGCCCCTAAATGTGTTTTTTGCTCTGTTGTATTTTCTTTTGCTAATACATCACGTAGCAAAATAAATTCTTGTTCTAATTCTTCTTGTGTTAAATCACCCTGAAGTAGTTGATATTGTAGATAAATAAGATAGGTATTTAGTACATCTGTTTCACAATAATCACGAATTCCTGTGATGTTCCCTGCTTGATATTCATCCCAAACTTGACTGCCATCCATGCCCATTTTACCTGGAAAGCCCAACAGTTTTGCCATGTGATCAAGTGATGCTGTAGACTTGTTCTGAGAACCTGCTACCACTAATTTAAGGTCTGTATGATGGTATTGGTCTCTCCAAAACTCTGGCAGACTAAGCTTATTTTTTAAAGCCCTTTGCACGATGACTGGCAAGTCAAAACCTGAACCATTCCATGAAATTGATTGTGGTTCATGCCCTTCTATTTCGATAAAAAGGGCTTCAAGTAGTTCTGTTTCACTACTATTATTATCACCCAAGGATTTTACCGCGACAAGTTTACCCATGTCATCACCCATACCACGATAGACAATTGATATGGCTATAATTTTTTGTAAATATAAGGGTAAAAAGTCAGTGCCTGTTTTTTGCTGATGAATATGCCTCATCGCCTTGGCAGTGCTTTTATCATCCAAACCTTTAAGATCAAAAATCGCTTGCCCTCCTTCGATATCAGGGATGGTTTCTATATCAAAAACTAAAATATTCATGCGGGAAAAACTCCTGTCGATATGTATCTATCACCTCTGTCACAAATAATGGTAACAATGGTTGCATTATTAACTTCTTGGGACAGTTTAAGCGCTGCGGCAACGGCTCCACCCGATGATACGCCACAGAATATGCCTTCTTCTTCGGCTAATCTGCGCATGGTGCTTTCTGATTCTTCTTGTGTGATGTCGATTTCTTTATCGACTACTGAAGCATCAAATATCTCGGGTAAATATTCGGCTGACCAACGACGAATACCGGGAATATCCTCATCATTTGTTTTGGGTTGCACGCCTATAATTTGTACTGCATTATTTTGTTCTTTTAAGAAACGCCCAGTACCTGTGATTGTACCTGTTGTTCCCATTGCACTGACAAAATGGGTGATTTCACCGTTGGTGTCCTGCCAGATTTCGGGGCCTGTCGTTTCATAGTGTGCTAAAGGATTATCATTATTGGCGAACTGATTGAGTAAAAAACCATCACCGTCTTCATGCATTTTTAGCCCCAAATCACGAGCGCCTTCCATGCCACCGTCTTCTTTTGAAATAAGTATTAGCTCTGCGCCGTAGGCTTTCATAGAGGCTCTACGCTCTTCACTCATAGAAGCGGGCATGATTAACTTCATTTTATAACCGCGCATGGCAGCAACCATAGCCAATGCTATGCCTGTGTTGCCGCTGGTTGCCTCTATGAGCGTATCCCCAGGAGTAATGTCACCTCGGGCTTCTGCGCGTGTAATCATGCTGTAAGCGGCTCTGTCTTTAACTGATCCAGCAGGATTATTACCTTCTAACTTAACGAGAATTGTATTTGAAGTATCTCCAGCCAGTCTTTGTAGCTTTACCAGAGGTGTTTTCCCTATAAGGAATTCAATATTAGGATAGTCCATTATGCTGTTTTCCCTATAAATATTGAGCCAACTCTAAAATATGAATTTACAAAATGGCAAAAAAAGGGGGGGGTGACAAATATTACTGATAAATCCTTCATTATTAACTTTCCCCTCCTGTTTTATGTTTTATAAGCAGTAAATTAGTACTACTAGTACTACGATTCGAGTACAACATAAGCTATCGCATATTCTCGCTCATCAGTTAATGATATAAAGGACTTTTTCACACCTAAATCATTAGCTACTTCTAATGTTTTACCATGCAGTGTCAGAGAGGGTTGCCCATTCTCATTATTACTGATTTCTATTTCCTGAAAAGCAACACCCTGCGCTATACCTGTGCCCAATGCCTTCGCAACCGCTTCTTTGGCGGAAAATCGTTTTGCAATATAGGTTTTAGGGTCTTTCAACTCTTTCATTATTTTCAACTCATTCTTATGCAGAATACGTTCAGAAAAACCTTTAGGGTATTTTTTAAAAATACGTTTGATACGGGATATTTTAACAAGGTCTGTACCGATACCGATGATTGCCATTCTTATGTATTCTCTATTTTATTATCTGCGCTGTTCTCTGTGCCATTTTTTACACCGTTACGAGCATTATCCATAATCTCGATCATTTGACGAGTTGCTCTGCTGATACCCACAAAAATTGCACGAGATATAATTGAGTGACCGATATTAAGCTCTCTGATTTCAGGGATTGCCGCAATAATTTGCGTGTTTGAATAATCCAAGCCATGACCAGCATTGACGTGAATACCTTGTGCATGGGCAAATTCTGTCGCTTCAACAATCCGGTAAAACTCTCGTTTTTGCTCATCCCCTGTGGCATTGGCATAAGTGCCCGTATGAAGTTCAATCACAGGAGCGCCTATGTCGTTAACCCGTTTGATGTGTTCGATACTTGGTTCTATAAAAAGAGAAACACGAATACCTTCATCGCTTAACTGCTTGGTAGATCTTTTTATACGATCAAATTGCCCGATGACATCAAGCCCACCTTCGGTTGTAAGTTCTTCTCGCTTTTCTGGCACGATACAACCATCTTCTGGTTTTACATCACAGGCAATATCGACCATTTCTTGAGTCGCAGCCAACTCTAAATTCATTCTTACTTTACATTGTTTGCGCACATCATAAACATCTTGGTCTTGAATATGACGACGATCTTCTCGCAAGTGTATGGTAATGGCTTGTGCACCTGCTTCAACCACAAGAAATGCAGCCTCTAATAAGTCTGGGTAGGCTGTTCCACGTGCTTGTCGTAATGTTGCTACGTGATCGATGTTTACACCGAGTTCAATCGGGTTAACCATCCTATCTGATAATTTTTTATCCATGATATTATCTAACACCCAAAGGGTACCTCTATAAATTCAATAGTTTACGAGAGTTTATTGTACGAGGAGTTAGGCGTAAAAACACAGCATCAAGAAAAATTCTGAGCTCTTTCCATTGATGCTCTTGTAAGTTCTGAATATCTTGCAAGGCTAATATCAACTCACCCTTAATCAAAATTGAATTTGAATCAACAACAGGGTTAGATGCGAGAGATATCCCCTCCTCCAAGCTGAAACGATACCGCATTTTAGAGGAAATTGCTTCATCTGATTGTGCCTCTACAGGCAAATCCAAACAGGCTAATAAATAAAGTTCAAAGCGCATCATTATTTGTTTATTGATAGCGGAATCGCCTAGTTTGTGAAGGGTGTATTTATACGCAGAAAACAAGGCTGATTGCGGAGCGTGTTGTTGCAAAAGCAGTAACAATAATTCGTTTAGATATAAGCCCATCATCATTTCTGAGGCGGGAATTGTATGGCGACCGCGCTCATCAGCTTCGGTAAGTGTTTGCACATCACCCTTGCCAATCCAACTTAATTGCAAATATCGAAAAGGTTCTAAAGAGCCTCGCATGATTTTTCCACGCTTTTTGGCAGGGCGCGCAACACAACATATACGACCATAATCTTCGGTGAAGATATCAACCAATAAACTATTATCACGAAAAGGCCGGTGATTTAAGATATAGCCAAATGACTGCAACTTGTTTACAGTTCTCTGTTTGAGATGATTCCGAGTTCATTCAGGTGACGAGGGTTATTTTGCCAGTTCTCTTCCACCTTCACCCACTGTTTAAGCATGACTTTTTTCATTAAAAACTCTTCTAGTGAACGACGTGCTGACTGCCCTATTCGCTTTAAGGTTTCACCTTTTTTGCCGATGATAATACCTTTCTGGTTTTTACGATCCGTCCAAATGACCACTTCTATCGTCACTAATTTGTCTGTTTCTTCAAAAACCTCTATTTCAACAGCAGTGGTATAAGGCAACTCTTCGTGTAAGTTTAAAACTAGTTGCTCACGGATCAATTCGCCACAAATGAAGCGCACTGATTTATCAGTAATATGATCTTCGGGGTAGATAAAATCTGATTCTGGAACAATCTTTAAAAGTGACTCAATAACGATATCGGTGTTAATACCCTTAGATGCCGAAACGGGGATAATCTCAGTAAACTCTCTTTTTGCACCTACTTTTTCTAAATAAGGAAACAGGCGATCCTTTTCTTGTATTCGATCAACCTTGTTTAACAAAAGTATTACAGGTTTATTGGTATGCTTTAAACGGCTTAGCACAAAATCATCTTCATCTGTCCACTTGAGTGCTTCGACAATCATAATAATGGCATCAACATCTTCTAATGCTGCAACTGCTTCACTATTGAGTGTTCTATTTAAGAGATTTTTTGAATTTAGATGAATACCTGGCGTATCGGTAAAGATAAGCTGATAACCAGAATCGTCTTTCTTATCCAGTTCTGTAACAATACCCCGAATATTCGTTCGTGTGGTTTGTGGCTTATTGGCAATAGCAGACAGTTTATAGCCTACAAGATGATTCAATAATGTTGATTTACCGACATTCGGACGACCTATAATGGAGATTGTTCCACATTTTTTACTCATCTATTTATTACTCTTGTTATTTAGCTTTTTAGCTTGTTTTTTAGCATTTTGTTTAGTTTTGAGGTTTTTCATTACTATCTCATAAGCATTTTGTGCCGATTGTTGCTCTGCTTTTCTTCGGCTACCTGCTACACCTTTGGTTTTAATACCCATGCTTTCTATCGTGCATTCGGCGGTAAAAATTTGACGATGCGCATCTCCTGTTGTGCTAATTAATTCATATTGGGGAATATCATAGCCACGAGATTGTAGGATTTCTTGCAAGCGACTTTTCGGGTCCTTCAATTCATCTTCCGAAGGCAGTTTTTCAAAACGATTAGTATATATTTTCAACACAAAATCAGTAGCTGCTGTCATGCCTTTTTCAAGATATACACTACCTATCACCGCCTCTAAGGTATCAGATAAAATAGACTTCCGCCGAAACCCCCCACTTTTTAATTCCCCTGCTCCCAAACGCAAAAAATCGCCCAATGATAGTTCATTGGCGATTTCTGCAAGCGTATTTTCATTAACAAGTGATGCGCGCAGTCGAGATAGATACCCCTCAGAAGCTTTAGGTTGCTGCTTATAAAGCTCACTAGTAATAATTAAACCAAGAACACTATCACCCAAAAACTCCATTCGCTCATTATGTTTTCCATTTGCACTACGATGGGTCAATGCTTGTATAAAGCAATCACTACCCATGTGATTCTGATCTAAAAGATTAGTCAGCTTTAATAATTGCATGATGTTCTCGTACGACTGTATTAAATTAATCTATTATTTTAACACGGTCACGTAAGAAAAATCAGGGTGTAGCTTATCTAACGACCAACTATTTATATGATCACTAATCTCTATAGGTTATTAACGTTATTAACGAAGATTTAACTTCTGTCTTTTTCTTTCTCCTTCACTTTTATCAATGGTCGTTTTAATAACAACATCAGGCTCGCCCAATACAACGGCATGTTTAAATTTCATAAGAAAGAACAAATTACCTATCCAAGATTGAGGCACATCATAAGCCACTGTTAAAATACGACGACCTGACTTTCTGTCTTTTTTAAGTGTAAAAGGATTTTTAGTTTTTACATTTGCAGGCGTTCCCGGGCGACTTTTATAGTAAGCATCCTCAAGAGCTGCCAAACCATTAACAGAAAGATGCTTTTCTATTTTTGTATTTATTTGGCGAAGATTAGCTTTTTTAGCGCCTGTTGATGATGCTATTACTTTCATCATCTCTTTAACATTACTAAATTCAATATAGTATGGAACAACTTTAACAGCAGCACTTGCTAACATGATGCCAAAACCTGCTGCAATCAACCAACTAACCAAGGTTGCACCACTTTGTCTTCTTTTATTTATTTTCATTATTATTCTCAACTACTTTTGTTAATTATATGCTCGTACGATTATACTCTGCAAAAATTAAGCTAGGCTGAATACTAAAAATTCAAACAAACTGTCATCTAATTGACCGCCATTCCAATTCTACTTTTCTGAAAACCGTCTCCAGTATCAAGTAAATTCCAATGCATCCACACCAATGATGCTTTACCCACCAAATGTGACTCAGGTACAAAACCCCAAAAACGGCTATCACTGCTTTTATCCCTATTATCACCCATCATAAAATAGTATCCTTTTGGTACATCCCATGTGCCTGACTTTGTAGAATCAGAAAAAGAAATTATCTGATGAGACTTATTATTTTTTATAAACTCTTCACTCAATTTTGCAACTAAAGCCCTTCCCCTTGTATCAATATATCGATATTTACCCTTTGGGAGTAGTCTTACTAAGTTACCATTAATAATAAGCTTCCTATCTTTTGTCAATTCAATATGATCACCAGGCAATCCAATGACTCGTTTGATATAGTTTATTTTTGGCTCAGGAGGATATCTAAAAACAACCACATCACCACGTTTAGGCTTGCCTGTATCAAGAATTTTTGTTTGTAAAATAGGCAGGCGAAGCCCATATGAATATTTTTTTACTAAAACAAAATCACCCACTTCTAAAGTAGGAATCATTGAGCCAGATGGTATTCTAAAAGGCTCTGCCACAAAGGAGCGTAGTATAATGATAACTAAGATCAGAGGAAAAAATGATTTAGCAAAGTCCTGTAAAATTGGCATTTTCTCACCTTCTTTTGGATGCTTATCACCAAAAAAAGAATAGAAAATTAGCACTAAGCCAAAGAAAAACAAGCTTCCAACAAGCACATACTCTAAATTAAACTGCATTTTTTCTAACTATCATCTCGCTTTAATACTGCCAAGAATGCCTCTTGAGGAATTTCAACATTACCTACCTGCTTCATGCGCTTCTTACCTGCTTTTTGCTTTTCTAAAAGCTTTCGCTTACGAGAAACATCACCACCGTAACATTTAGCCGTTACATTTTTACGCAAAGCCTTCACATTGGAGCGTGCAATGATATTCCCGCCAATAGCCGCTTGTATTGCCACATCAAACATTTGGCGCTGAATGACTTCTTTCATGCGCTCAACGAGTACACGACCACGGTTTTGCGAGAAATCTTTATGAACAATGATAGAAAGCGCATCAACTGGCTCGCCATTGATTAAAATATCAACCTTTACGAGTGGTGCTGTTTCAAAACGATCTAGCTCATAATCAAACGAGGCATAACCACGGCTTACTGATTTAAGACGATCGAAAAAGTCTAAGACGACTTCACTTAATGGTAAGTCATAAGTAAGCGTGACTTGATTACCCAAGTATTGCATTTCTTTTTGCACACCACGTTTCTCGATACACAATGATATAACATTGCCGACATATTCTTGTGGCATCATAATTGTACCGCGAATAATTGGCTCTCTTATTTCCTCGATATAATTAATTGCAGGTAAATCCGCAGGATTATGTACTTTTATTATTTCACCTTTTGTGGTGATAACTTCGTAGATTACTGATGGTGCTGTAGTAATCAAATCTAAATCATATTCTCGCTCTAGTCGCTCTTGGATAATTTCCATGTGTAACATACCCAAGAAACCACAGCGAAAACCAAAGCCCAGCGCTTGCGATGTTTCTGGCTCGTAGTGCAGTGATGCATCATTAAGGCTTAGTTTATCTAAAGCATCCCGTAAGTTTTCGTAATCTTCTGCGCTAACAGGAAACATTCCTGAAAACACTCGTGGCTGAATTTCTTTAAATCCTTGCAATGGCTCCGTTGCCGAGTTTTTTACGGTAGTAAAAGTATCACCTACTTTAGCCGCTTCAATATCTTTAATACCAGCAATAACGAAACCTACTTCACCCGGTAATAGCTCATCTTTATCTTTACGTTTTGGGGTAAATATACCGACATGATCAACTTGATATTCTTGTTTGGTAGACATTGGCATAATCTTCGTTTTCTTGCCAATCTTACCGTCGATAATACGCACTAATGAAACGACGCCTAAATAGTTATCAAACCACGAATCAATAATCAGTGCTTTTAAAGGTGCATCAGGATCACCTTTAGGGGGAGGGATACGCTCAACCAGTTGTTCAAGTAACTCTTCAATTCCAACACCTGTTTTTCCACTGACGTGAATGGCATCTGTGGCATCTATCCCTATAATTTCTTCTATTTCTTGAGAGACGCGATCAACATCAGCTGCAGGTAAATCTATTTTATTTAGGACAGGAACAACTTCTAGATCAAGATCTATCGCGGTGTAACAGTTGGCAACACTTTGTGCCTCAACACCTTGAGATGCATCAACAACTAACAACGCGCCTTCACAAGCAGATAGTGAGCGTGAAACCTCATAAGAGAAATCAACATGACCTGGAGTATCAATAAAGTTTAGATGATATGTTTCACCATCTTTAGAGTGAAAATCTAAAGAAACACTTTGTGCTTTAATGGTAATACCACGTTCACGTTCAATATCCATTGAATCTAATACTTGCGAGTCCATTTCTCGTTCAGTTAAACCTTCACAAGTTTGTATGAACCGATCCGATATTGTGGATTTACCATGATCAATATGGGCAATAATTGAAAAGTTTCTTATATTTTGATTTGCTTCAGCCATATTCTGTCTATATATACGTTTTTATGATGCGAGTGATTTTCTCAACTCTACTTCATCAAAGAAATGATAGAAAATGACTTCACCTTGATATGTGACTACAGGAATATCAACATTATATTTTTCACGTAGTATCGGGTCAGCATCTATATCTATCTGCTCAATCTCATATCCCAGCTCTTCTTGAAGCTGAGACAAAGATGCAACCACCTGATCACACAGATGGCAGCCGTCGCGATAATACACTATTAGGACTGGCGGGAGTACGTGCATTTTAGAACAATTAAAATATTCGCCGACAATAAAGCAAATATTACTTCGTAGGCTCTTTTTCTTTTTCAGCTTTTAAAGCTAAAAACCTTGCTGACCCCTCTCTAAGAACTAAAATGGCGTAGGTTCTACCTGAAATCAAGTCCTGAGATAATTCTTCAAATCGTTTAACGCTGTCTAGTTTCTCGCCTTTAAACATTAATAAAATATCACCACGTTCAATCCCTGCTTTACGAGCAACAGAACCTATCGCTCCGCTTTTTATACTTTTTACCAGAACACCGCCTTCTACTTCTAATGTTTTTTTAGCAGCATCATCCAAGGTCACAAGCTCCATACCCATTACAATATTTTTCTTCTTTTTTGGTTTAGGCTTATCTTCCTTTACTGGCTTATTAAGTTCATCATCAGTTGGGAGTTCTTCGAGTTTTAAACTAAGTATTTGGGTGATTCCTCCTCGTCGTACCTTCACATCAACTGCTGTTTCGATTGAAGTAGAACCTACTAACACAGGTAAAACAGACGCATTCTTAACAAACTTACCGTCAAATTCTAATACAATATCACCTTGCTTTAGAATATTCTTTGCAGGGCCATCTTTCATCACATCAACAATTAAAGCACCATGAGGGGTATCAAGCCCAAAAGAAAGAGCTAGCTCACGGGTTACTTCTTGAATATAAACCCCCAACCAGCCTCGTGAAACCTTCCCTTTATTTTTTAACTGCTCAACAACGTTTTTTGCGACATCAACTGGTATAGCAAAAGAAACACCCATAAAGCCGCCAGTTCGACTATAAATTTGCGAGTTAATACCAACTACTTCACCCTTCATATTAAATAAAGGCCCACCTGAATTTCCTGGGTTTATTGCTACATCTGTTTGAATAAATGGAACATAGTTTTCAGAAGGTAAACTACGACCTTTTGCGCTCACAATACCTGCAGTAACACTATGATCAAAGCCAAATGGAGAGCCAATTGCCACAACCCACTCACCTACTTTTAAAGCCTCTGAGCTACCTGTTTCTAAAACAGGTAAATTATCTGCTTCAACTTTTAATAAAGCGATATCACTTCGTTTATCGCTACCAATGAGTTTGGCAACCAGCTCTCGTCGATCACTTAACTTTACAATTATTTCATCGGCTCCCATTATCACATGGTGATTTGTCACCACATAACCATCTTTAGAAACAATAAAACCAGATCCAAGAGAGTGGGTCTCCTTTTCACTTGCAAGTCCTTCTCCGCCTTCTCCAGGCTCAAAGAAACGGCGCATTAGCTCATCGAGCATTTTGTCTTTTTCAGAGTTTCCACCAGAAAAACCACGACGTAATGCTTTTCTATCTTTCGGATTTGTAGTGGTACTGATATTAACAACGGCACTACTATGTTTTTCAACCAACGTTGTGAAATCAGGTAACTCAGCAGTAGCTACATTAAATTGAACCAAAATAAAGACAATTAAAAAAACGGGAATTCTTTTTATAAACAACATTATTTACTCACTAATTAATAATAAAAAGCTTTTGAAAAATATTATAAAAGCTACAAAACACCGAAAAACAAGGGGGGTGACAAATTTAATACTACTAACACATTAAAAGGAACTGATTCAAACTTTTTCAAGTATTTTTGGCCCAAGACTTGGCATAAACTGTTGAGAAACTGCCGTTTTAGCTAATAATCTTTTTACTAAAAATAAAGAAAGCCCTAATCCTGCTAAGCCTGCAATAATGCTTACCCCTTCTCCAGCTATTACTTTACCTAATATTGCGAATATAATAAGTGAAAAGAGAGGCAAAAGATAAATCAAGAATGTACCAAACAATAATTTAGAAGGTGGTAAAGCTAGCATTACCGAATCACCCTCTTTTAAATCTAATGTGTTTTTTATTTTAATAATATCGTTATCAACTATAGGCTTAAAAAACTTCACACTTCCGCATGAAGCCTTAGAAGGGCATTCTCCACATGATGTTTTATTAGACGAGGTTTTGAGAAAAACATACTCCCCATCGATATATGATACTTCTGCGATCTCTTGTTGCATATATTTTATAGTTTAACCACAGTCTAAACAGATTATTTCTTTCGAAGGTTCTTGAATATATTACGCAATGTATTTTCAGGCACTTCACCAACAACCGTAATAATTGCGTTACCTTTACGCTGACTTACTACATTTAACGCTCCAGAATTTATTTTTACTGCGCCGATATCGCCTTCGTCTGTAAAAGGAGAAACAAAAACAGACAAAGAACTTAAGCCATCAGAAATAATGTAATGTTTTGTTTCTTTGGATAAATTTTCAGTACCTTCTTGGGCGGCATTCATACCAGCGTTCATTGCTGGTGCCAGACTAATCTCATAACCTACTGGCAACTTTTCCATTACCCAGCCATCATGAAGGTCAGCCGTTAATATTTGTCGAGTTGGTCTTACCGTGCGTGGAGCAACAATGGTTGTTTTTGCTTTTGCTGCAACGCCTTGATCAACAATTGCCGTTGCACCCATTGTATCAATTACCTTAGCATCAACCACATCGGCATCTGAACAAGTTGTACTTGAACAGGCCTTAGGATCAGTAAACGATAATTCTGTCGCTGGTAAATTTTCTGGCACCCGTATATTAATAGAGGTAAACATAAACTGTTCTACAGGCTGATGCGATTTACCCACTAAAATATAGTCAAGTAGCATTCCTGTTGTTGCATCAATACAATACTTCTGTAAATAGCGTTCTCTATCCTTTGGGCGAGCAGTAATTATTCGACAAGGAATGTTAGCAATACGGTTTTCACGCCCTAGGTCAAATGAATATACTTTTTCCATTTCTGGGCCAATATTTTGTGCAGCAGCAAACGAGAAGTCTTTTAGCTCACGTGAAACCTCATTACCTTCTTCGTTTAAACGCACGACACGCTCGCTTTCTATACCGTTAATAACGGTATGTTCAATATGTAAACTTGAAAGGCTATTGCCTTTTAAATAGGCCAATGTACCTGAGTAATTAAGTTTATGAACCGCTTGGTTCATTCTATTTAACAGATCAATCGCTTTTTCATCCGCGTAGGCAGATGGACCAATCATTGCTACAGAAATCAATGACAAGCTTATTCCAAAAATATAGTGTCTAAAAATATAGTGTCTAAAAATATGTTTGGTATTTATCAGTTTAAATGTTGTTCTTAACATAATCAGTAATCTGCGTAGGCAATAACACGAACCGATGGTACAAAAGTTGATCTCGATGCATACTGTACATGGCTATCAACATAACGCTTTAGAAAAGAACGGGCATGCACATTTGCTTGTCGATATTCTTGTTCTTGTGACTTAGCATCCGTTTTAGCCTTATCAAGGTTTTTATTATCGATATTTGCAATAGACACTGCATCCACACTGGGTGCAACTTCAACTGTTTGAGCTTCTTTCACCGGAGTTTGTGCAGCAATAATTGTTTTTGACTGTTCTGTAAGTTGATTGTTTAATTGATAATTTTGCAGCCCCATAACGGCAATCGCAGCAAACGAGGCTACTAGAGCAAAACCACCTACAGGACGAAGCCATGAATTTTGTAAACCAGACTGTGACATCGTGACATCATTTGCACTCGTTGAGCTAGATACTTGAACATCATGATATTCATCTTCTAAGGCTATTTGCTCGTGAATACCCGCCAAAAAACTTGGCCCTGCAATAATTGCTGGATTTGTTGATCTCATAGACTCACCAATCAACGCAAAATGAGATAGTTTTTGGCTAAGCGCTATTTTAGAATTAGAGATACTAGAGCCACTTGATTTATCACCTAAAGCCAACTCATCTAATACACGCCTTTGCTCAAAAGAAGCTGCCTCATCATCCAATACAGAGGATAAATGCTCTGCCAAGGAGATTGGCTGCTCATCGATATTAGATTTTAATTCATCGTTACTCATTTTAAATCCACTTTTTTAGATATTCCTTAAAGTTTTAGTTTACAGCCCGACTTCTATTAATCCTGACTACCACCTAATTTAAAGACAATAATTATGCTACTAAGTTCATCATTTTAAGCAGTTAATACCAAATTAGTATAGTTTAGTTGAACTTAAACTCTGCTGAACTAAATTAACTGCTTATTATTTAAGCTAAGTCTTATTCAGTAAGGGTGCTAGCTCCTCTTCAATAGACTCTCGCGCTCTAAATATCCTTGATCTCACCGTTCCTATCGGGCAGTCCATCGTTTCTGAAATTTCTTCATAACTTAAGCCTTCTAGTTCACGTAAAGTAATCGCAATTCTTAGATCATCAGGTAAAGCATCTATAGCACTTTGTACTGTTGCCTGTATTTCATCGGTTAGTGCTTCACATTCTGGGGTACTAATATCTCTAAGTTTATCAGCACCATCATATTGCTCTGCTTCTTGTGCATCAATATCATCATCGGGCATACGACGACCTTTTGAGACCAAATAGTTTTTTGCGGTATTGATAGAAATTCGATATAGCCACGTATAAAACGCGCTATCACCACGAAAGTTCTTTAAACCGCGATAAGCTTTTATAAATGATTCCTGTGAAACATCCATTGCAATATGCGGATCATGGACATAACGCGTCACAAGATTAATCACTTTCTGTTGATACTTAAGTACCAACACATCAAAAGCGGATTTATCCCCTGCTTGCACACGCCTAACCAATTCTAAATCTGTTTGCTTTTCGCCCATTAGGGCCGTTCTCCTCGTGGCATTATTTTCTTTTAAAAAGAGAAAAAATAATGTTCCCCAACTTCAACTACAATTAATTTATTCCGTGTATGATAATCTAAACGGTAAAGTTTACCAACCGAACATTATTCTGATTGTTTTTTAGTTATTGTTCAGTTTATGATTTGTTTATGATTAAAGGCTCTTCAATTAATGTATGACGTTCTAATTATAGGCAGCGGTGCCGCTGGCCTCACACTGGCTTTGAGCCTTCCTGATAGCATGAAGATAGCTATTTTAAGTAAAGATGTACTTACCGAAGGCAGTACCTATTACGCACAAGGTGGCATCTCTGCTGTTCTTGATAAATCTGATTCTTTTGAATCACATATAGCTGATACTTTAGACTCTGGCGCAGGTCTCTGTATTGAAGAGGTTGTACGTAATGTAGTCGAAAAAGGCCCAAGCGCAATCGATTGGCTGATTAAAGCTGGCGTACCTTTCACGCGAGAAAATAGTAATACCGAAGGCACAGAAGGTTTACACCTAACACGTGAAGGTGGTCACAGTAATAGACGCGTAGCACATGCAGCAGATGCCAGTGGTAGGGCAATAGAAACAACCTTAGTTTCTGAAATTAAATCAAAAGAAAATATTAAGCTTTTTGAACACCATATTGCAATTGACCTAATCACTACACGCAAATTACAACAACGTGATAACCGTTGTATAGGTGCTTATGTTTTAGATATTAACAATAATAAAATTAAAACATTCCAATCAAAGTTCACTGTTCTTGCAACAGGTGGTGCTAGTAAAGTCTATCTTTACACCAGTAACCCTGATGGAGCCAGTGGCGATGGTATCGCCATGGGATGGCGCGCGGGCTGCCGCGTTGCCAATATGGAGTTTATGCAATTTCACCCTACTTGTCTTTATCACCCTCATGCAAAATCAAACTTAATAACAGAAGCTGTTCGCGGTGAAGGTGGCAGACTTTTATTGCCCAATGGCTCACGCTTTATGGAAAAGTTTGACCCCAGAGCAGAGCTTGCACCCAGAGATATTGTAGCGCGCTCCATCGATCACGAGATGAAGCGTTTAGGTATCGATTCGGTATTTTTAGATATTAGCCATAAATCGGAAGAGTTTTTACTCAGCCACTTCCCCAACGTTTATGCCATGTGTCGAAAATTTGGTTATGACATGAGCAAAGAACCTGTACCTGTTGTTCCTGCCGCGCACTATACCTGTGGTGGCTTAATAGTCGATGAGGTTGGACAAACTGATCTCAATGGACTTTATGCTATAGGAGAAACAACTTTCACTGGGCTGCATGGTGCAAACCGTATGGCGAGTAACTCCTTGCTTGAATGTGTGGTATACGGACAAGCCTCATCAGAAGATATAAGCAAACGTATTGATTCTATTAGCGATAAAGCGTTTGATATACCAGATTGGGATGAAAGCCGTGTGACCGATTCAGACGAACGCGTTGTCATCAATCACAACTGGGATGAGATACGACGCTTTATGTGGGATTATGTGGGAATTGTAAGAACATCAAAACGCCTACAACGTGCACGTAACCGTATTGAAATGTTACTGACAGAAATTGATGAATATTATTCTAACTTTAAAGTCAGTAGTGATTTAATCGAACTTAGAAACCTTGCTGAAGTTGCTCGGTTAATTATTCGCTCAGCCCAAAAGCGCAAAGAAAGTAGAGGCTTACATTACACACTAGATTACCCTAATGCAGATCCTAGCTTAGAAAAAGTTAATAGTGTTCTTGACCCAATCCGAAGAAGTAGCATTAGAAAGTGAAAGCACAAATAATATGAGGATATCATGAGCAAAAAACGCCTTCATTATATTGATGTAACGCGCGGCTTTGCCGTACTGCTGATGATTATTTATCATTTTTTCTTTGATTTAAATAATTTCAACTATATCCAGATAGACATGAACCATGATTTATTCTGGCTAACTTTTAGAGCAATCATTGTTACTTTATTTTTAACGACTATGGGGATGAGTTTGGCACTTACTCATGCAAAAGGTATTTGTTGGCCCTGCATGAAAAAACGTACTCTTTATCTAGGTAGTGCGTCAATTCTAGTGAGCATCGGAAGCTATATACAGTTTCCCGAATCATGGATTTACTTCGGCATATTGCACTTTATTTTATTTGCTTCATGGATAGGTTTATTATTTGTAGGTAGACCGTGGTTATCTTTAATAACAGCGGTCATTATACTCGCTGGCTATTGGACAGGCTTACTACATACTCGCCCCTTATTTGAACTTTTATCTCAACCACTACATTTACCTGTACGTTATACCGAAGATATGGTCAATGTTTTCCCTTGGTTTGCCCCCGTCTTAATTGGAATCTTTATTGTTGCTAAAGGCTGGCACCAAATTCCGCATTTAAAACAAAGTGTTATCAGTACTAAGTTAAGCTTTATGGGAAGACATTCTTTGATTATATACTTAATTCACCAACCAATCTTATTTGGGCTAACCCTATTGGCTTATAAGCTTGGCGTGTAATAAATTTGTCACCCCCCCCCTATTTTTGGGTCTTTTGTATTTTTAAAATCTATTACATCAAGAATCTAGCAAATAAGCTTTCCAAGCTTCAAACAAAACCCTATCAGGTGAGATGACAACAGAGCGTGGCTTCATTTCAGGTCTAAATACCGTTTCACCATCCAAAGTACAGGCATAACCACCTGCCTCTTTAAGAATTAAAGTACCTGCGGCTAAATCCCATAGTTTCATGCCTCCGTGCAAGTATAGATGCCCACGGTTTGCCGCCATCCATGCCCACTCTAAAACACAAGTGCCTAGGTTACGTTGTGATTTATAAGGAGGATTACTCAATAAACGCTCAACCAGTTTAGGTTTTAAACGCTTAAAATCCACTATAGCTATTGTTTTATTAAGATCAAAGCCACTAGCAACACATTCCATTTTTTCGCCATTTAACCAAGCACCTTGCCCTTTGACCGCGCTAAACATTTCATCTCGAACAGGATCATAAGTAATACCAATTTTGACTTCACCTTTGACGAATAAGGCTAAGGATGTTGCAAATAATGGAATGCCTGCAGCAAAATTACTCGTGCCATCTAAAGGGTCGAGACACCAGAGCTTTTCCGCCGTATTCAATAAATTAGTCTGTTCAGTTTCCGTCATTTCCTCACTTAAAAAAGCTATATCAGGAAACCATTCTGCTAATGCGGTACTTATTCGTTTATCTGCTGATAAATCAGCCTCAGTTAATAAGCTACCATCAGCTTTAACTTCATAGCCAACACGGTTAAAACGTGGCAGTATTTCATCTTTTGCAACTTTGCGGATTAAGTCTTCTAGCTTTTTTAGGTCTGGGAGCATTGTTTTTTCACGTAACATTGATTTCTCATTTTTGGTAACAACATATAACAAATGACAAGTATTCTAATCATACTCTTTTTAGCACTTATTGCATGGTTTTGGCTGAATTCTATTCGTGCTAAAGAAATAGCTATGCAGGCATCTGCAGAAGCTTGCCAACAAATACAAGCGCAGTTTCTTGATCAAACCGCATCACTTAAAAAAATGAAAATTAATCGTAATCAAAACGGTAGAATGATTTTTGAACGTACTTATGGTTTTGATTTTAGCCGTGATCGTGAAACAAGACAGCAAGGCTTGGTCACCATTGTGGGACAAAAAGTTACACAAGTGTTACTTGATGAAGATTCTGGCACGACTATCTTATAAAAAAAGACTACACTATTATCTAAGAGGTGTTTTTATCAATAATCAGAATACATCTCTATCATTCGATTAATGATTATTACTACGGTTACTACTACAAAGGAGCAAACTATGTCAGTTGCAAAAATAACAGAAATCACCTCAAATTCACCCAAAAGTTTCGAAGATGCTGTTGAAAACGGTATTGAACGCGCAAACAAAACACTTAAGAACATCACTAGCGCATGGGTTGCAGATCAAAGTGTTTCAGTAGAAAATGGTAAAGTGTCTTCATATAATGTACGTATGAAAGTTACTTTTGTTTTAGAATGATTAAACAAGACATCTTTACATCATAAAAAAACCCTCTTTTGAGGGTTTTTTTATGACAACTTTCTCCTACAGGAGAAGAGTAGTTTTTGTAGACTGATTCCATCTTCCACCGTATCATCAACTTTAACTTTATCAAATTTGACTAAAAAAAGGATTCTCACATGGGTTTTATGACAGGAAAACGCGTCTTAATCGCAGGTATCGCCAGTAACCGTTCTATTGCTTATGGTATTGCTAAAGCTATGCACCGCGAAGGCGCAGAATTAGCATTCACCTATCCTAATGACCGTATGAAAGGACGCGTTGAAAAAGTTGCGGCAGAACTAGGTAGCAAGATTGTTTTAGAACTTGATGCAGCCAGTGATGATTCTATCAAAAACTGCTTTACTGATTTAAAAAATGCATGGGATGGTTTCGATGTCATGGTACATTCCATCGGTTTTGCGCCAAAAGAAGAGTTAGAAGGTAGCATCGTTGATAACACCACTCGAGAAGGCTTTTCTATCGCACATGATATTAGTGTTTACAGTTTTTTAGCGATGGCAAAATATGCAAAGCCTATGATGGCTGGGCGTGAAAACCCATCTATGCTCACGCTAAGTTATTTGGGTGCCGTTTCATCTATCCCTAATTACAATGTAATGGGCATGGCAAAGGCAAGTTTAGAGTCAGGTGTGCGCTTTATGGCATCTGATCTTGGCCCTGACGGAATTCGTGTCAACTGTATTTCAGCAGGCCCTATCCGCACACTTGCTGCTGCTGGCATCAAAGATTTCAAGAAAATGCTCAACAGCTTTGCAAGCACTGCTCCGCTACGCCGTAATGTTACCATTGAAGAGGTTGGCAATGCGGCTGCATTCTTGTCATCTGATCTGGCATCGGGCATTACAGCCGAAATTATGTATGTTGATGGTGGTTTTAATACAGTCGGAATGATGCTAGAAAGTGATTCTGAAAGCTGATTTTCATGGACATTGATACCCGCCAATATTTATTAAAAGCCGCTTACATTGACAGCATGGAAGGTGAGTTGATTACTCACTTTCTAAACCCCAATGCGATTCGCTTTAATAAATCATTAGGGCAAGCCACTGGCATGTCTGAAATGGGGGTTCATATGATTTATGTTGAACCTGGTCATGATTCTACCGAGTATCATAAACACCTCTATGAAGAAGAATGTATCTACATTATTTCGGGGACAGGAAGGCTTACGATTGAAGGTGATGACTATGAGGTTGCCAAAGGCGACTTTGTAGGGCTACCTGCCAATGAAGTCGCGCATGAGCTTTTTAACAACGGCAAAGACACCTTGGTTTGTTTAGTTATGGGACAACGGCTAAAGCATGATATCGCTGACTATCCTAATCGTAAAAAACGTATTTACCGCCATAATGGTGGAGCTGAAGCGGTTAAGCATGAAGATATTACTTATCCCAAGATACATACAGCGCGAAAAGAGGAAGGATAAGAATACAAAGGATACTATCTTTCTAAAATAAATTACAAAACAGTGAAAAAGGCGGGGGGTGACAAATAGTTATTAATATTGTCACCCCCCACCTTTTTCGCTATTTTGTAAATTTTGTGTTTTCTTGCACTTACTTAAAAGGCATAAAGGAAGAACCACCAAACGGTGATCCGCCAAAACTACTCATTGGGCTCATTCCTGGCACCCCCATTGTTCCCATCGACATGGGAGACATCAGTGAGCCAAAACCTCCCATTCCCATTGGAGACATTCCACCCATTGGTGAGCTAAAGCTACTAAAAGGTGAGCCGCCTCCAAATGATGAAAATGGCGAACTAGAACCACCAAATGATGAGAAAGGGTTAGTACCAAAAGGGCTGCTACCAAAAGGATTTCCACCCATACTTGGGAAACCTCCAAAACCACTGTTACCAAAAGGCGAAAAGCTAGAAGGTGAACCATAACTACTTTGTGGATAGCGATTATAAGCGTTATACGCAGGTGGCCTATATCCATAAGCTTGTTGACCATAAGGATTCTCTAAATAAGGGTTCGCACCATACGGGGACTGGTAAGGATTATAGCCACCATAATATCCGTTATTACAGTTGCTATTTCCAAAACGACTATTATTACCAAAACTATTGCCTGTCATTTCTTCCATCCAATACATTGGGGTCCAAATTGGCCAATCATTACAGTTACTATTATTTCCACCAAAGAAATTACCAAAACCATTATTATTATTATTACCGAAGAAGCCATTAGCACTACTGGCACTAACTGCCCCAAATAGGGTCAATATAAATACTGTTTTTACTGTTGCCTTATATATAAACGTTGGTTTATTCATAACTACTCCTTAGATGCGGGTTCCTAGCCTCTCAAAATTTTTATTATTATTTCAGGCTTTCCTTAAGCTTAGCAGTTTATTTGCATTAGTGTAAATATCTCAACTATACAGCGCTTAGAGCCTCTAATATTTCAACATTTGCATCAGGAAAGTCATATTGGCTTAGAACCAATCTATCAACCCAAAGTAAAGGTTGACCTTCACAGCCATGCACCTCCCCTTGCCAATCTCTAACCTCATAAACATCCAGTAACACTGTCTTATCTGTATAGTTATGCTTGATTTCTTTGATCTGCCTAGCTGATTGAATACTAATGCCTAACTCTTCTTTTAACTCACGTCGCAGTGCTTGTTGTGGTGTCTCACCTTCTTCTATCTTACCCCCAGGGAATTCCCACTTATCACCCTGATGTTGATGGCTGGCTCGCTTTGCAATTAATATTTTTTCATCTGTATTGATGATAATACCAACCACAACACGAATAAAAGACATTATCGCTTCTTAAACTGGCGGCCTTTAATAGCCAATAGGGGAACAAAATCAGCGGCGCAACGCATTTTAGGAATCCATCGTGCTAAATTTTTTGCCGTGAAAACACGTCCTTCGTGCTCATTCTCAAAAACGCCATCATGAAAAAGAACCACACCATCGCGCCCTTTTTTTCCATTTCCACACATTTGCCCCATAACATTATCGAGGATTTGATCACCATGCTGGTATTTTTCATTCCAGTCATAAGCTGTCATTTCCCAACCTAAATGCTCAAAGCCGTTTCGTTTAAGTGCTTGCATAACTTGCGGTGCTTTCTTTTGGTTAAACCAGCCATCACCATACGGCAACCTAAAAATAGCAGGCTCAGTCGTGAAGAATGGCTCAAGTAAAAAACGTGAATGTGCAATCGTGTCTTGTAGCTCTACTGGCGATAATTTGGAATGATGATAATGCTCATAACTGTGCGAGCCAATGTCATGCCCTTCGCGTTTGATGCGTTTTAGTGTTTCAAAGCGTTGCTGACAGAGCTGGTATGATCGTGTGCCTGCTTGATATTTACCACAATCAATCTTATTGCCTAAAACCAAAAAGGTAGCTTTGATATTCTCTTTTTTGAGAATATCTAGAATTTGTGGAGTAACACTCCCTACGCCATCATCAAAGCTTAAATGTAATCGATGCTTTTGAAAGGGACATTGGTACTGAGCACGAATGGCATTGCAATCTTCCGCACTAGTTTGTGTGCTGGCAATGAATAAACCACCGCCTAATAGCGAAAAAAATAAAACAAATAATAAAGGATGCCTGGCTTTCATAATTATTAAACTACCTAACTTCTATATTCGGCATTAATCGTCACATACTCATGCGAAAGATCCGATGTCCAAACAACTGCTTTGGCACTCCCCGCATTTAATTGAACACGAATTGTAATTTCTACTTTATCCATCTCCATCTGACCTTGGGCTTCTTCATAAGTTTCAAGTGGTTCACCCGCTTCAATCAACTGGGTGTCACCTAACCAAAGCGACAATTTGCTAACATCAAGATCTTTTACTGGTGACTTGCCAATCGCCATGAGAATACGCCCCCAGTTAGGGTCGCTAGCAAACAGGGCTGTTTTAACTAAAGGTGAACGTGCAACTGAATAAGCTATCTCTTTGGCATAAGCATAATCAGGAGCTGCCTCTACTTCTATCGTTACAAACTTAGTTGCGCCTTCGGCATCACGAATAATAGATTGTGCCAGTTCTTGCAGAATGTCGTTAATTAAGCCAACGATTTCTTCTCGATTAGCATCCTCTAATTCAACACCCGATTTTCCTGTCGCCATTAATATGAGTGAATCATTCGTTGAGGTATCACCATCAACTGTAATGCTGTTAAATGAGCCTACGACTGTATCATTAAGAATATTTTGGAGTTCTTTTTGCTCAATTCCTGCATCAATCGCAACATAAGCTAACAAGGTCGCCATATTCGGCTCGATCATGCCTGCGCCTTTTGCCATACCTGTAATAGTGACTGTTTTATCATTGATTTTTAATGATTTAGAGACACCTTTTAAAACAGTATCTGTGGTCATTATTGCCTTGGCAGCTTTCATCCAGTTGTCAGTTTGCAACTGATCGACAAGGTTTTCAACTTGGTCAACGATTTTCCAATAAGGTAACTGCTCACCAATAACACCTGTTGAGAAAGGTAAAACGGAGTGCAAACTACAGCAACCTTCTTCGGCTACTTCAGCACAAATCATTTGAGCAGAGGTCATACCCTCTTCACCCGTGCCCGCATTTGCATTACCTGCATTGATAATCAAATAGCGTATACTTTCGTCAAACTCTTCTGCCCTAGCGAGATTTTGACGGCACACCGTAACGGGTGCGGCACAAAATGCATTTTGAGTAAACACACCTGCTACGCTTGAGCCTTCAGCTAATTCAATCAGGGTCAGATCATCACGATCTTTATAACGGATACCCGCTTCAAGGCTTGCAAGACGCACGCCTTTAACTGGCATTAAATTTTTTGGAGCTACGAGATTTACAGCCATGTGAAATACCGATTTAAATTTGTTTAGACAGGATCTATAAAATACAAAAGTGGCAAAAACAAGGGGGGTGACAATAATATAACTATCTAAATGAAATTATTACTTAAAAACCATGAAATACTAAATAATGTCACTAACTGCTCAGTTGCCTCTAACGCTTGTCAAGACGGGAGAAAAATATGAAGTTTACGAATTGTAAATAATTATTTTTCAACAAAGGACTGACGAACGTTAGAGGTGAGCGGAACAATTACACTAGTTTACCGTGACACTGCTTATACTTCTTTCCTGATCCACAGGGACAAGGCTCATTACGCCCTACCTTCTTAACATCACGTTTAAAGGGTTTTAATGCTTCTGGTGTAAAACCATCAACAGAATTATCATCATTTGTATCTGAAGCTATACCGCCAATATCATCATGTACAAAGTCTAAACCTTGATCTTGTTCTTGTTCCTTTTTCAACTGCTCTTCAATTGCTTCTGCTTCTTCTGGCATCGTAATTTCAAGCTTGGTGAAAAATGTAACAACGTCATATTTAATTTTATCTAGAAGCTCTTCGAACATTTCATAAGCTTCGCGCTTATATTCTTGTTTTGGATCTTTTTGTGCATAGCCACGTAAGCCAACTGATTGACGGAGGTAATCCATTGACGCTAAATGCTCTTTCCAATAACCATCTAATACGTGCAACATGACATCACGTTCTAAACGACGCATTGCTTCATCACCTATTAATGCTTCTTTAGATTTAATTGTTGATGTGATTGTCTCTTGTAGTTTTTCACGCAGTGTCTCTTCATGTAGTGCATCATCCGCATCAAGCCAGCCTTGCACATCAATATCAAGGGCCATTTCATCTTTAAGTGCTTTGCTTAAACCGGCAATATCCCATTGATCATCTAAACTACCCCGAGGAATAAAGCGGTCTACCATCGATTCAACCACATCGTAAATAAATGAATCTACGGAATCGGAAACATCTGCAGCTTCTAAAAGCCCTGCACGCTGCTCGTAGATTACCTTTCTCTGATCATTAGCAACGTTATCATATTCAAGTAAGTTTTTACGAATATCAAAGTTATGCCCTTCTACTTTACGCTGTGCATTCTCGATTGATTTTGAAACCATTTTAGCTTCAATCGCCTGACCTTTTTCCATGCCTAGTCGCTGCATAATCGCTTTTACACGATCTGACGCGAAGATACGCATGAGATTATCTTCAAGTGATAAGAAGAAACGCGAAGAACCTGGGTCTCCCTGACGAGCCGCACGACCGCGTAGCTGGTTATCAATTCGACGTGATTCGTGACGTTCCGTACCGATTATGTGTAAACCACCTGACTTTACAACGGCATCATGGCGTTTTTGCCATTCTGCTTTTACTTTTTCGATTTGTTCAGCAGTAGCATCTTCACCTAAATCTCTAAGTTCAGCATCAAGTGACCCTCCTAATACAATATCAGTTCCACGACCTGCCATATTAGTTGCAATAGTCAATGCACCTGGGCGACCTGCATTTTCAATAATATTTGCTTCTCGCTCATGCTGTTTAGCATTAAGTACTTCGTGTTTTATTTTCTTCTTATTGAGTAAGTCAGATAAAACCTCTGAGGTTTCTATTGATGCCGTACCCACTAAAACAGGTTGACCTTTCTTCTGACAGTATTCAATTTCTTCTGCAATCGCTTGATATTTTTCTTCTTCAGACATGTACACAAGATCATTGCTATCAATACGAGCCAGTGGTTTATTACCAGGGATCACAACAACTTCTAATCCATATATCTCTTGTAATTCAAAGGCTTCAGTATCGGCTGTACCTGTCATACCTGATAGCTTATCGTATAATCTAAAGTAGTTTTGAAAAGTAATTGATGCCATTGTTTGGTTTTCAGCATTAATATGTACGCCTTCTTTTGCCTCAACAGCTTGATGCAAGCCTTCTGACCAACGTCGCCCCGGCATGGTACGACCTGTAAACTCATCAACGATGACAATTTCACCATCATTCACAATGTAATCTACATTCTTTGTGAAAAGGTTATGAGCACGAAGTGCCGCATTAAAATGGTGTAATATAGAAATACTAGCACTATCGTATAAGCTTTGCCCTTCTGGTAAAACTCCTGCTTTAACTAATAAGTTTTCAGCAGTTTCATGCCCAGCATCTGTTAGGAATATTTGTTTACCCTTTTCATCGACAGTGAAATCACCAGGGATTTTTACCTCTTCATCACCACCATCTTCTACATCTTGGCGTTTTAGTTGTGGGATTAATGTGTTAATTGACGCATACATTTCAGAAGAGTCTTCTGCAGCACCTGAAATAATCAAAGGTGTTCTGGCTTCATCGATCAATATCGAATCAACTTCATCAATAATTGCGTAATTTAGAGGACGTTGAACACGATCTTCTTTTTGAAAAGCCATATTATCGCGAAGATAATCAAAACCAAACTCATTATTGGTGCCGTAGGTAATATCAGCCGCATAGGCTTCCTGACGTTGTGCTTGATCTAAACCATTAACAATAACGCCTGTACTTAAACCTAAAAAACCGTAAAGCTTTGACATCCACTGTGCATCACGTTGTGCAAGGTAATCATTCACCGTAATGACATGTACACCTTTTGCAGGTAGTGCATTAAGATAAGCTGAAAGTGTTGCAACCAGTGTTTTTCCTTCACCTGTACGCATTTCTGCAATTTTACCTTCGTGGAGCACCATACCACCAATCATTTGTACATCGTAATGACGCATTTCCATCACTCGCTTACTGGCTTCTCGAACCGTGGCAAATGCTTCAGGAAGTATATCGTCTAATGTTTCACCCATATCTAAACGATCACGAAATTCTTTTGTTTTAGCTTGGAGCTTTTCATCAGAAAGTGCAGAATACTCTTCATCGTGCTCAGCAATCTTTTTTGTTATTTTATCGTAAGCCTTAATAAGTCTATCGTTACGGCTACCAAATAGCTTCTTGGTAAATTTTCCCAACATTTTAATTATCATCCCTTGATTACGGATTAATTTTGCGCTCTTTTTTCATAAGTGAAGCAGAATTAATTTATAGTGGGGATTTTTTGTGCAGTTACAAGACAGTTACTGCAAGAAACATCCCCCTGTTAGCGGGATTATTATATTACAAGTAAACCGATAAATACCTTAATGAAAGTGTTATTTTTCGTATTTATTTAAAAGAGAAAATTCAGTAAGTTTTTACAGAGTTTTTAATGCATCATTTAGATAGATCTTAGGATCAACTATTTTGTTATTTTCACGAATTTCTAAATGCAGGTGGGGACCCGTCACTCGGCCTGTAGCACCTACCTTTCCTATAAGGTCGCCTTTTCTGACTAGCTGCCCTTTCTTCACAACAAGATAATCTAAATGTGCATAACGACTCTTTAAAGATTCACTATGATCAATCTCCAATAGATTACCGTAAGCACCCTTTTTACCTGAAAAAGAAATAAAACCATTAGCTATAGCAAAAACATTAGTGCCTTTTTTTGCAGCTATATCTAAACCTCCATGATGGCGGAACTTTCCATTGATAGGATCTCTTCTATCACCAAAGGGTGAGGAAATATAACCCTTTTTCAAAGGTGTAGAAAACTCATAAGAAATAGTTCTGTTTCTACTCTTTTTTGCTTTTAATGGCTTTATTACGGTAGGTTGAGGTATGTTATCCAAATAATTCTGAGCTTCATTTATTTCCAATGAAGCCAATATATTTTTTAATTTTAACTTTTGTATCGTTAGGTTTCTTTCAATTTTACTAACGCTGTTTTCAATATTATTACTTCGTACTCTCGAAGTACCATAATAATTATTTTCAACGGTTCCTCCCCGCGCGGGAATATTTGATAAATCAAATGCTTGTATATCTAATTTACTTCTTGAGGCTATATGATTACTCAAAGCATTTAACCTTTCTACTTCTGCATCCAGTATCGCTAACTTTTGAAGTACTCTAGAAAAGTCCTCATGGACTTTTCTGTCCTTATTAGAAGGACTAATATCAAAAGAGCTGATAAAACCAAATAGAATTAACAAAGCTAAACTCGCCACTAAAAGTAAAATAGGCAGATATATATGCAACAAAAAATTAATTGATATTTTTTTGTGACGCTGTCCATTATCACTGATAAAAATGACTTTCATGCTATCCTTAACAAAGCTTTAAATTAAACACCTTAAAAGATTGCCACCATGAAGAATATAAATGATCTAGTTAATACTCAACTGGTCGAAAGCATCAAAAGTTACGATAAGCTGTCTAATGCCGTTTATACTTTTTTGCATCTAAACAAAAAAAAACACAATGTATGGGTCGTCGTAAAACAACATCAACTTACTATACTTACTGATAATCCTTATTTAGCGACGCAATTAAGGTATCAACAGCAACAAATTTGTCTACACATAAATCAAAAATTTTTGATGCAGTTAAATACCATAAAAGTAAAAATTGTTCCTCCTAAAGGTATTAGAGAAAAAATTGAAGAAAGTAATTATGTAATTAGCGATAAGGCTGGAGAAGTTTTAGCAGGGATTGCTGATGAAATTAATGATGAAGATTTGAAACAGTCTTTATTAAAACTGACAAAGAAGAATATATAAATTTATATTTATAAAAGCTGAGCATCTAAACCCATTACAAAACAATGAAAAAGAAGGGCGGTGACAAAATAATAACTGTTTTAGGCAAACTCATAGCTATCACCAAAATATAGCTGAGGCGCTTTTTCATCTTCACCGACCGTAACAATCTCCCATGCATCTTGATTTTTTATTAACTCTAGCGTTAATAAATTATTGATGGCATGACCTGATTTATACCCATGATAAGCACCTATTAGCCCATGACCCAAAACGTATAAATCACCAATAGCATCTAACATCTTATGTTTTACAAATTCATCACTGTATCGAAGCCCATCTTTATTTAGAACACGATACTCATCCAAAACCACAGCATTACTGAAACTTCCACCTAAACCTAAGTTTTTAGAACGAAGCATCTCTGCATCTCGCATAAATCCAAAGGTTCTTGCTCGGCTGATGACGCTATTATATGAATCTACTGATAAATCATGTTCGAGAACTTGCTGGGTTTCTTTAACAGCAGGGTGATCAAAGTCAATTTCGAAGGATACTTTAAAGCCATCATAAGGTGTAAGCTCAGCCCAACCATACCCATTTTCAAATCGGATTGGTTTTTTGATTTTAATGAGCTTTTTAGCTGAAGATTGTGTGTCGATACCAGCAGACTGGATTAAAAATATAAAAGGAGCAGCACTACCATCCATAATTGGAACTTCGGTCGCATCCAAATCTACATAGGCATTATCAATGCCTAAACCTGCGAAGGCAGACATTAAGTGCTCAATTGTTGAAACTTTGACATCTATGCCATTTGAAGATTTTTTAACTAATGAGGTGCTCAACATGGTTTCACCTACAGATGCGGGTGATGCTTTTATTTCAACCACAGGATCTAAATCAATACGTGAAAACACAATCCCTGTATCTACAGGGGCTGGACGCAGGGTAAGATTTACACGTTTACCAGAGTGTACACCAATGCCCATTGTACTAACGATACTGTCTAGTGTTCTTTGCTTTAACACGTAATCCCCATTTATTTTATATAACTAACAATATTAAGTTTAACAAGGCATGTATTATATTATATATTTGCTAAATTTCAGCTTAACGAGCTAATTATAACTCATTTATTCCATTAATGTGGCACTAGGAATATCTTCAAGCTGTTGTTTGGTGAGAACAAAAACACCATCACCCCCACGTTCAAATTCCACCCATTGGAATGGAATTTCAGGAAAAAGTTCCATAAGCGCATACTGGCTATTCCCTACTTCGAGCACAAGAATACCATTGTCAGTTAATTGCGTTGCAGCCTGTTGAAGGATTAGGCGTGTGAGATCTAAACCATCTGATCCTGAACTTAACCCTAGTTCTGGTTCATGATGGAACTCTTGCGGAAGATCCGTCATATCTTCAGCATCTACATAAGGTGGATTACTAACAATTATATCATATTGTTTATTGTCTAAATTACTGAAAATATCAGATTCTATTGTTGTTACACGCTGGTGGGCATCATGTTTATCAATATTAATATCAGCTACGTTAAGGGCATCTGGGGATATATCGGAAAGATCTATATCAGCCTGTGGGAAAGCGTATGCGCATGCAATGCCAATACAACCGCTTCCTGTACAAAGATCTAAAATATTTAAAACATCCTCAGGATCGACCCACGGAGAGAACTGATTTTCTACCATTTCAGCAATTGGGGAACGTGGCACTAGTACACGCTCGTCTACATAAAACTGAAGCCCTGCAAACCAGCCTTCTTTAAAAATATATGCGGCAGGGATCCTATCAATGATACGTTTACGTAACGCTTGTAAAACTATAGATCTCTCAGATTTTGTTAATGTAGAAGCCCAGTAGAAATTAGGGGTATCAATAGGCAAATTCAAAGCTCTAAGGACAAGATATGTTGCCTCATCCAAAGGTGATGATAATCCATGAGAATAGCTTAAATTCGCTTCAACAAACCGACTTGCACCCCAGCGGATGAAATCAGTAACCGTAGATAATTCGGGAATATCATATATTTTTAATTCAGTTGACATGGATTCTCTTGGTGCTTTTACAGTAATCCATTATTATCGCCTATTTACTGCGTCAGGGACAACAAAACCATGTCAGCATCTCTATTGGATTATCTAAAATCAGGATCACTCTATTTCTTACCTCATCATGCTATCTCACGCATAGTGTTTAAACTTACAAGAATTGAATCAACTCTGGTACCTAAAGCTATATCACTTTTTAGTAAAGCCTTTAATGTTGATTTGAAAGAAGCAAAATATCCAGACCCTAGATATTATAAGACTTTTAATGAATTTTTTACCCGCGAGTTAAAAATGGGTTCAAGACCCATCGCGAATACTAAGATCACTAGCCCTGTTGATGGGACAATTAGCCAGTTAGGGAAAGTTATTGAGGGAAAAATATTACAAGCCAAAGGGATTGATTACAGTTTAAATCAACTACTTGGTGGAAAGATTGAGCGCTCAAAGCAATTTAATAATGGGCAATTTATTACAATCTATCTTTCACCAAGAGATTATCATCGTATCCATATGCCTTGTGATGGGAAATTATTGGAACAAATTCATATCCCAGGACGATTATTCAGTGTGGCAAAACATACTGTTCGTACAATTAAAGGGATTTTTGCGCGAAATGAACGTGTAGTTGCGATGTTCGAAACTGAATATGGGCCAATGGCAATGGTTCTAGTTGGAGCTATTAATGTTGCAGCTATCGAAACAGTTTGGGATGGGCTTATTACACCACCTAAAGGAAAAACTATTACTGATAAAGACTTTAGTGATCAAGATATTAGCCTTGTCAAAGGTGAGGAGATGGGTCGGTTTAATATGGGATCTACTGTTATTTTGGTATTTGCTGATGGTGCGCCTAACTTAGGTAGTACTTTGCAAGAAGATCAGGGCTTGAAGCTTGGTGAGGCGCTTTCTGCATAGTTTATAGCTTTTATTTTTTCACCCCCCTACTTTTTTAAGCTTTTATAAGCAGTTACAGCATTATTTTTCAATAATTCTCAGCATCCTTAAAAAAGCATCAAGCGCCTGTTGGACAAAAAGTTGTTTCTCGGAGTAAGGGTCAATTAATAAATAAATAATAAAATGAAAAAAAATAGCATCATGTCGATCTTGCATTTGTTTCTTTGACTCATTTTTTACATGTGCGATACCATTAGCTGTAGCATATAAGAGTTCATTTCGTACATTAGCAACATTCTTTACATACTTGAACATATCATCAACATTGTTTAATGTGGCTATTTGCGACAATTCTTCACTAAAAAAATATAATTCATCATCTCATTTTGAATGAAAAGTCTAATGGTGGCATTGGGTACAGCCATTTATCAATATCTTTTAACTCTAAGCGCAGACGAAATAATTCTTTCTTGTTTGGAGATAAGTCCAAATTGAATTCGAGTTTAACATTAAGTAATTCGACTATTTGTGAAAAATGTTCTTTTATAGCGTATAAAAAAGGATGTAATGCCGTTTTATGCACATGATTCCTAGGCTTTAAAAAAGATGCTCCTTTATATTTTCTTCGATTCAATGAATGAAATATAGCTGTAGCTGATTCCTCCTCAGCAGTTATTGCACAAAAATAAGCCAGCTCAGGCATATCATCTACAAGTTCCCACACTCTTTCCAAATATCATAATGCAGAACGAACTGCATGTCTCCCTCGAGAAGGAGTTTCCATAATATGAGCAATTATTTTTGTTTCAAAGTTACTCAAGTTCATATATTAAGAATAACGAATATTCATTACTAATGATAAATATATTTCTGGTCTTACTGAATAGATGATTGCTAGAGCATCCCCATTACAGCCACTGACTTCGTAAGTCCCTACATACTTTTTAATGCTTAGCCCTCTAAAGAAGTGTCAAATATCTCTAAAGGGGAAATCGATCATTATCCGATAATTTTTCAGGACAAAAAAAAGCCCGACCAGAAACTGGACGGGCTTTTTTAGAATAATAACCTGGTGATGACCTACTTTCACATGGGGAAGCCCCACACTATCATCGGCGATGACACTTTTCACTTCTGAGTTCGAGATGGATTCAGGTGGTTCAGTGTCTCTATGGTCACCAGGAAAACTGGGTTGTTGTTCTGCGAATGTTTTGCAGTTCAACGTCCATTAGAGCGTTACTTGAGTCTAATTTATTAGAATCTTGTAATCTCCAACAGGTAATTAGGCAAAGCTTTGGCTTTTATCTCAAATTTGTTTTCTTCATTGTATTTTCATACAGTACTTTGTTACAAAGTATCAGTCTTGTTCACAAACCGTTTAAGGTTATAGAATCAAGCCTCACGGGCAATTAGTACACCTTAGCTACATCCATTACTGGACTTCCACATGGTGCCTATCAACGTCGTAGTCTTCAACGGCCCTTTAGGGGGATTAAATCCCCAGAGAATCCTCATCTTGGGAGGGGCTTCACGCTTAGATGCTTTCAGCGTTTATCCCTTCCGAACTTAGCTACCCTGCTATGCCACTGGCGTGACAAC
>Ga0256840_1000744_pt1 | contig 32641 bp, 27 predicted proteins | sample 355202metaG_FD_185969 | JGI IMG/M metagenome (GOLD analysis project Ga0256840, IMG submission 185969) | Hydrothermal vent microbial communities from Mid Atlantic Ridge, Atlantic Ocean - 355-202 | ecosystem: Environmental > Aquatic > Marine > Hydrothermal vents | place: Atlantic Ocean: Mid...
GAGATCAGAGAAAAAGGAACTGTTTTGCCTGGGGTCATGGTTTGTAGTGGTTGAAATTGAATTGTAAGCAATCGCTTTGTCGGTAATTAAAATTATTAATGGCCAAAAAAGAATCTTAAGCTGTTTCCAATACATCTTGATGGTGTTGAGGTTGTGTTGAATATCACATGTAAATACAGAAACCTGCAGTGTGAAAGGCCTCTGTGGTGGAACGAGATCCCTCAAAAAGAATTTCACCCCAAGAAGGAGGATTTATGCGCCACAAAGATATCAAGCAACGCTTCAATAAACAACTAAAAAGTCAGTGTTTAAAATGGAAATGGCTAAAGAGGGGCAAAAGGGTGACATTATGTTGTACGTTCAGTTATGTATCGTGCTTCATCGAAGACTTCTGTTTCTAACTGTTACTGTGCCCGGGAAGGGCGCAACGTTCAGTCTGGTAGTCATATACTGCTGGTGCCAACCCCAGGGCGCATTACTCAACAACCTAGCATCAACTTTTTCTCAATTTTAACAGCAGTTGTACTTGTGCTGTTTGGTTGATACCAGATCTTGACCTTATTTCCTTTTTCAATTTTCGCTGGTGATGAGTAGCCAACCAGTTCAGTGCTCCAGTCAATCTTGATTGTAATTTTTTCGCCATTTTTTATCTGTAGTTGCAGAGTCTGTTCATCAGAGTTAAATCGCCTTACCTTTCCTTCGACAAGTACGAGACCAGATTCAGTTGATACTGATATATCTTTTGGCTCGGAGGACAGCACTGTATTTGGAATTAAAATGATAAATAGCGCCAGAATAGCAAAGAAAATGGATTCATTTTTACCAGTGATTTGTTTCATGATTGTCTCCGGTAGCAGGGTGGGTTAGGAGCTGTTATTAGATTCCTTTAATGAGAACAATACCTATCTATGACAGTAATCACACCCGCCACAATGTGCCACCTTTTTTGTGAAATTCATGGAAGAAGGTTGTGCTTTTCACTCATATCGTTCTTACCAGTCAACAATTCTGTCACTTTTTGGCTGCAGCGGCGAGAGTTGCAGGATCCGCCACCGATGCCTGTAATTTGAGAGATTTCAGCAAAATTGCTTGCACCTTGTTCTATGGCACGAAGGATTACATAGAGTTTTATACCTTTACAGATACATCCTGGTTTCAGGCGGGTGATAATATCTTCTTCACTTGTCATAGTAACTATTTGTTTAAGGTATCAGAAAGTCAGGAAGAGTTAGAGGTTATGGAATCTGGCTCTTGTTAAAATACTCATATATCAGGGTTGATGTTTTGTCACCGATTCCGTCAATGTTGCTAAGTTCTGTAATTGAAGCTTCTTTAATCCTCTTGATACTACCGAAGCCTTTAAGGAGCTTTTTTTTTCTATCGTTGCCGATACCGGGGATTGCGTCAAGTGGAGAAGTAATGGAACGTTTATTTCGTAACTTCCGATGAAAAGTTATGCCAAAGCGATGTGATTCATCCCGGATACGCATAAGATATAATAGAACAGGATTATGTTGTTTGAGGATTATCGGATTTTTTTGCCCGGGCTTGTAAAGTTTTTCACCTTCTCCAGATTTCTCCTTGGCAATACCTAGCCAGTCCATTTGGTTACGAATTCCAAGTTCATCTGCGACCCGAAGAGCGATGCCAAGTTGCCCTTTGCCACCATCAACCATAAAAAGATTCGGAAGATTTCCCTCGTCAACCCCCTTCCTGAACCTCCGCTTAAGAACCTCTTCCATCATTGCATAATCGTCAGGACCAGAAACTGTTTTTATCGAATAATGTCGATAGTGAGTTTTGTCTGACTCTCCCATTTTATAAGATACCAGTGACCCCACGGCCTGCTTTCCACTGGTATTTGAGATATCCAGGCATTCAATGCGGTAGGGTTCAAACTGGAGGTGCAGTGACCGTTCCATTGCAGCAGTGAGATTCTGCCAGGAACGGTCTTTCTTTTCTCTTTCATCAAAAACATGGGAAGCATTGTTGTTTGCCATGTGGAGCAACTCTCTATTCCGCCCACGCTGTGGAACTCTCATCTTGACGTGAACTCCACTGAGTTCGCTGAAACGTTCCATTAGAAGAGCTGAATCTTCGATGGCAAAGGGAATAACAAGTTCTTTGGCTGGGATGATTCTAGTATCGTAAAACTGATTAAGTACCTGAGCGAGAATCACAGAATCCGGTTCCATGGGTTCACTTAAAAAGAAATTTCGACTTCCACTTACCAGGCCATCTCTTATAAAAAGTATTGCTATTGCAATGGACGTACCCTGCCGGTGATAACCAAAAATATCCTGATCTTTCAGAGTTTCTGATGCGATAATCTGTTTTTCCAGCGTTTTTGAAAGTGCTGTTATCTGATCGCGAAGTTCTGCTGCCCGTTCGAAAAAGAGGGATTCTGCAGCGCTCTGCATCTCCAGTTTGAGTCCTTTAATCAGGCTTCTGTTTCGTCCTTCAAGTACCATCAGTACCTGTTGCACATGTTTTAGGTAGTCTTCTTTTCTTGCAAGGCCGACACAAGGTCCGAGGCATTTCCCCATCTGCAGGTTAAGGCAAGGGCGTTTACTGATTCGAACCCTGCTTCCTTTACATTTTCTGATCGGAAAAAGATTTGCGAGTAACCGTAAGGTTGCCCACATTGAAGAGCTTGAAGAGTAGGGGCCGAAGTATCGAGCGCCATCTTTTTTTCTTTTTCTGGCCATATGAACGCGTGGCCAGTCTTCTTGAACAGTGACCTTGATAAAGGGATAGTTTTTATCGTCACGAAGGAGAATGTTGTATTTTGGTTTATGCTTTTTTATGAGGGCGGCTTCAAGAATCAAAGCCTCTTTTTCAGTTTTAGTGAGGAGAGTATCAATCTTTTTAACATGAGAAAGCATGACCGTGGTTTTATTGTGAACAGAACCTGAAAACCTTGTATAGGAGCTGAGTCTGTTCCTGAGATTCTTCGCTTTCCCAACATAGAGTATCCGTGACTGTCTATCGAGCATCAAGTAGACTCCAGGGGTTTTGGGAGCACTTTGGATGAAATCAGCTGAAAACATTATCAGGTCACTTGAAAACTGGGAAAAGAAATAAAAAGCTGAAGCCTGAATCTGTGAGAGTTCGATGTTGATGGAGTCAGATCTTTCATGTATTGTTGTGAATATTACGCCATAAGTTCAGTATGTTATAAAGAGAATGACACAAATACGTCTGGATACTAAAGTGACACGATAATTATGATGGAATCACAATACAAGTTTTCATGGTCTGCTTTACAAAATACTTTTTATCTATTACTAATCTTTTAATATATTTTTCAGGTGCTGCAGCTGTGCAGTGAAAAGGGAATGCGGTGAGAATCCGTAACGTTGGGCCAACGCTGTAAGCGGGGACAAAGGTCACATGAGAGCCACTACCTGTTTTTCCGGTGGGAAGGCGTGATTGGCGAATGATCCGTGGAGTCAGAAGACCTGCCTGAAGAACAAGGAGATTGTCGTCCGTACAAGTCCGTATTATGCCCCTGTGGTGTAATACGGACTTTTTTTATGCCCATGCGGAACATAATAGTTGCAAGGAGAAATATCATGGAAACACAGATTGAGCAGGCAAGGAAGAATGTTATTACCCCTGAGATGTCTAAAGTTGCAGATCAGGAGGGGCTGACACCGCAATGGATTTGTAAGCGAGTAGCCGAGGGAAGAGTTGTAATACCAGCCAACCCAAATAGAAAAAATCAGAATGCAGTGGGGATTGGATTTGGATTACGTACCAAAGTAAATGCCTCTATTGGAACATCATCTGATATTGCATGTTTTGATCTTGAGATACGGAAAGCCAAAGTAGCAGAAGAGGAGAAGGCCGATACCCTCATGGAACTTTCGACAGGTGGCAACCTTGATGAAGTGCGCCGGAAAATCCTTGAAAACTGTTCGTTACCAGTGGGGAATGTTCCTTTGTACCAGGCTTTTTCTGAGGCAACCAGGAAATATCACAATCCTAACAAATTGGACTCCGAATATCTTTTTGAACTTATAGAACGTCAGCTCGAAGACGGTATCTCATTTATGGCGATTCACTGTGGCATAAACAGATATTCAATTGAGCGATTACGAAATCAGGGATACCGGTACGGTGGACTGGTTTCCAAAGGCGGAACCTTTATGGTTTCATGGATGGAATATAATAATTGCGAGAACCCGCTTTACGAACAGTTTGATCGGGTTTGCGGTCTAATGAAAAAATATGATGCAGTACTGTCACTTGGGAATGGTATTCGTGCCGGCGCTATTCACGATAGCCATGATCGCGCACAGATGGCAGAAATGGTGATCAACTGCGAACTGGCAGAACTTGGTCGTGATATGGGATGTCAGATGATGGTTGAAGGACCGGGGCATGTCCCCCTTGATGAGATTGAAGGGAACATTATGCTTGAAAAGAGGATGAGTGGTGGAGCACCATACTATGTTCTTGGGCCACTTCCTGCTGACTCAGGGGCTGGCTACGATCATATTACAGCAGCAATAGGAGCAGCAAATGCAGCACGTTATGGCGCAGACCTTATCTGTTATATAACTCCTGCAGAACATTTGGCTCTACCAAATGAAGATGACGTCAGGGAAGGGATAAGAGCCACTCGACTTGCGGCACGAATTGGAGACATTGCAAAATACCCAGAAAGAAGGGAACAGGAGAAAAAGGTTGCTCTTACGCGTCGTGATACAAATTGGGAAGAACATTTTAATTTATTGATGTTTCAGGAAAAAGCCGAATCTGTGCGCAGATCACGAAGTCCTGAGAATAAGAAAACCTGTACAATGTGCGGCGACTTTTGTGCAATGGAACGAGGAAAATCCCTGTTTGAAGGAGACATAAAAGGAGATAAAATAGGTAGTGTCTAAGTAGTGAAGGTACTATTTAGAGACTTTTACCTGGGCCTGACACTGCTACCCCTGTCAGGCCCAGATAAATTTTGTTGAGCTATACAAAAACAGACATATTTCTGAATCCATGTGTTAAAAAAACAGGCGGCATCAGCATCGAATGCTCACGGATCCAGAGTATTGATCTAACGGGTAAGCTGTCTGTATTTAATCCGATGTGGCTGTTCAGCTTTTGGACCCAACCTGGCCTTGCGGTCTTTTTCGTAGTCGGAATAGTTGCCCTCAAACCAGATAACCTTGGAATCGCCTTCAAAAGCCAGGATATGAGTGGCGATTCTGTCTAGAAACCACCTGTCATGGCTGATAACCACAGCACAACCGCCGAAGTTATCAAGAGCCTCCTCCAGTGCCCTGAGAGTGTTCACATCAAGGTCATTGGTCGGCTCATCAAGAAGCAACACATTAGCGCCTTCTTTCAGCATCTTGGCAAGATGAACTCTGTTCCTCTGGCCACCGGAAAGAAGCTCGACTTTCTTTTGCTGGTCCGATCCTGAGAAGTTAAACTTTCCGACGTAGGCCCTGGAGTTGATTTCACGGGAGCCAAGCCAGATTGTTTCCTGACCATCTGAGATGGCTTCCCAAATGGTTGCATCTGGATCGAGATTGTCCCGATTTTGATCGACATATCCAAGCTTTACGGTCTCTCCAAGGCGAATGGTACCTTCATCAGTAGTGTCTTCGCCGGTGATCATTTTAAAAAGTGTGGATTTTCCAGCACCATTGGGACCTATGATACCGACAATTCCACCAGCTGGAAGCTTGAAGTTCATGTCATCTACCAGGATTTTATCGCCGAAGGCTTTGCGAACATGATCAGCCTCTATCACTACCTTACCAAGGCGTGGTCCAGGTGGAATGAAGATTTGCAACTCTTTCACAAGAGAATCGGTCTCCTGGCCCATAAGCTTATCGTAAGAGGCGATACGGGCCTTAGACTTACTACGGCGCCCTTTTGGCGACATTTTGATCCACTCAAGTTCCCTTTTGAGTGTCCGTTGGCGGCTGCTCTCTTTTTTCTCTTCAGTCGCAAGCCGTTTTTCTTTCTGTTCCAGCCATGATGAGTAGTTTCCTTTCCAGGGAATACCACGGCCCCTATCAAGTTCCAGGATCCACCCGGCAACATTATCCAGGAAGTAGCGATCATGGGTCACAGCAATAACAGTACCCGCATATTGCTGGAGATGTTGCTCCAACCATGCTACAGATTCGGCATCCAGATGGTTTGTGGGTTCGTCCAGCAGCAGAATATCAGGCTGTTTCAGTAATATCCGGCACAGAGCAATACGTCTTTTCTCACCTCCAGATAGATGGGCACAGTTAGTGTCTGATGGTGGGCAGCGCAAGGCATCCATGGCCATCTCAAGTTTGGAGTCAAGATCCCAGGCATCCAGATTGTCGAGTTTTTCCTGGACTTCTCCCTGTCTGTCAATGAGCGCCTGCATCTCATCATCGCTCATGGGTTCGGCAAATTTTTCATTAATTTCATTGAACTCCTGAAGAAGATTGACAGTATCCTGAACCCCTTCCTCAACAATCTCCTTGACTGTTTTGGCAGGGTCAAGCTCAGGTTCCTGTGGTAGGTAATCCACAGTGAGACCTGGTGAGATTACAGTTTCACCGTTAAACTCAGTGTCAAGACCTGCAAGGATTCGCAGCAGACTGCTTTTACCAGAACCGTTCAGGCCCAATACGCCAATCTTGGCACCATAAAAATAGGAAAGTGAAATGTCCTTTAATACTGGCTGATCATCATAATATTTACTGACTTTGATCATCGAATAGATGATTTTTTTGTCGTCAACGCTCATGAGTTGAATCCTGTTTATAAGTTGTTTGAAGAAAACCACCTGTTATGTGCTGAACAGATGTGGCTTGATTGTATATAGAGTAATAATAATCGGAATTTGTTTAAAAGAAAAGATTGAATAGATATTACAAATGACCTTTGATTAATATATTTTTCTCGCCTCTTGTTTCTTGATAACTTATGAAAAACAGGTAATATACGATGATAGATTAATGCGATGTGTTTCTGTCGTATATGTTTATTGACTACTACCTGAATCAGAACTGCTTAACTGTTGGTTTTTTGAGAACGATCTGGAATGCAAATATAATATTCTGTATTTGGTTTTTTCTTTTAAATTATGCAGTATCACTATCGAACGCTCACAGATTCTGGAAATAGAGCGCCAGCCTTTCCTGAAAGACCATGAAAATTCGCAGTTTCATTTTCCTGATTGTTATTGCCCTTGGTCTTTTTCCCGTTTTTATTCTTGTAGCCCTGAATTTACCAAAAACCATAGAACGTCTTGAGTATGCAGCAGAACTTGAAACGCAGGCAAAATCTCATGTGGGTTTCGCCAATTTAAATGCCAGGATTCGCTGTCTGAAGAAGAGTCTCATCCGTTCAGCCACCATCCCCTCTGCTTTTGCAGCAGTACACGATCCATCGAATGTTTCTTCTTTACATGGGGTGGTCAAAAGATGGTTTGAAGATGATGAACAGGTTAAAGGTGTGATGCTTTTCAGTGTTCAGGGAGAAGAGTTGCTGTCGCTGCAACGTAAAGGTGCACAGTTTCTTCCTTCGGATGTATCAGAAAACCACAAGGATCACAAGTTTTTTATAAAGTCCCTTGAGGTCCATGAAAAGCAGGTTCTGGTAAAGCTGGTTGATCAGGAAAGTGACCCGTTTCAAAAGACCGGAAATGAGGAGTATGAATTGATTATGTCGACTCCGGTTGTTGCAGGTGATCAAGGAACTGTCGGGATTATGCTCATGCGAATTGACATGTCCGAATTTTTGAAAAATTTCATGGATGCATACTGGGTGACCAGTGATGGTTCCTATGTTCGAGGGCGTAACCTGAGCCTTGATGAGAAAGAAGCCTCGTTTCGTGACCTCAGCGCAGAGTGTAATGCTTTTGATGAATTTCCTGGACTTGAGATTTCAGAAACCAATGATCCCCTTATATTATCAGGCTATGATAACAATAAGATAGCCTGGATGCCGCTTGTTTTTAACAGGGCCCACCAGGCAGTGATGTGGGTGGGAACCATGGTGGATGAAAGTGCCATGGAGAAGTGGAAGATGACCATCACCATCAACGTTGTTGTTCTCATCATCATTATGTCAATTCTGGTTTTTTTCTGTGCCAACTGGATTGCCGCAAAACTTGAATATATCCAGAAAGATCTTTTGACCGGGCTCGATGATATCATTAACAAGGAAAAGAGGCGTACATTTCACTGGGGTGGTCCCGTTGAACTGCAGAATCTCTCCAAAGACCTCACAGCCCTTTCTGAACGTTACAGTGCCACCTGTGAAGCCAGGAATCTTGCCGAGGTATCTCTTAGTGAGAGTGAAGACAAATTCAGGAGTCTCACCGGGTCTGCACATGATGGTATCATTCTTATGGATCATGAAGGATATATTGCATACTGGAACGAGGCTGCATCAACAATCTTTGGATATTCACCGGAAGAGGCACTTCAAAATCCTATACATACACTCATTGATCCTCGTCGTGAAGTAGGTGGACTTACTGTGGAGCCGCTGGGAAAAGTTGGATCAGGTCCAAGTTATGCTCAAACAGTTGAGCTTATTGCCAGAAATCGTGATGGGTATGATGTTCATGTGGAACTTTCACTTTCCTCCACCACCATAAAGGGACAGTGGCATGCCATCTGGATCGTTCGTGATATCAGTGAAAGAAAGAAGGCCGAGGAAGAAACATCCAGACAGCAGCAGCATCTGCTTCGGGCTGATAAAATGATTTCTCTGGGTCTGCTGGTTTCCGGTGTTGCCCATGAAATTAATAATCCAAATTCAATTGCCCTGCTCAATCTCCCACTTTTGACTCGCTCTTGGGAAAGTGCCAAACCGATACTAGATGAATTTTATGAAGAAAACGGGGATTTTTCCATAGGAGGGATAGAGTACAGTGAGATGAGAAATCGTCTGCCCCGTATTTGCCACGATCTTGAAGAGAGCGCCATACGGATTAAGCAGATTGTTGTTGATCTGAAGGATTACGCCAGACAAGAGTCCAGTGGCCAGATGGAACCGGTTGACATCACAGAGGTTGTGAAATCAGGAGTTCGCCTGACCAGTAACAGTATTCATAGGAGTACAAAACAGTTTGTCACCAACTATGCCTCAGGTTCTCTTATGGTCAAGGCCAACAGACAAAGATTGACTCAGGTGGTAATCAACCTTATTCAAAACAGCTGTGAGGCTATATCGGACACAGAATTATCCTTGGAGATCACTACCAGGTATAACAAAGATATCGAAGGGGTTGAGATTTCAATTAAAGATGAGGGAATAGGGATTGCCCCTGAGGATCTAAAAAAGGTTACAGATCCTTTCTTTACCACTAAGAGGTCCCTTGGTGGTACAGGCCTTGGTCTCTCTGTTTCAGCTGGAATTGTTAAAGAGCACAATGGGGTAATGCATTTTTATTCAGAACTGGGAAAGGGAACAGAAGTTGTGATCGTTTTTCCAGCATTACACAGCATCAGTTAATCTGAATGAGTGGATGCCCATAACTTGCCTTTGCCACCTTGTTCTTTGCTGCTGTGAGAAGCTTTATTCTGGAAATATCATTTGTATGAATCAAAGGGCATTTCCTGTGGGCATCTGCTGTAACGTTTTCTCTGTACCTTGATTGAGAAAAGAAAATTCATTAACGAACGGAGACGAGCTAAAAAACATGGTGAAAACACTTTATCCTATTCTGCCGGTTCTTCTGGTAGATGATGAAAAAGCATGGCTGAACAGCTTCCAACTGACACTTCATGCCTCAGGAATCAATAATGTTGAAACATGCAATGATTCGAGAACGGTTATGGAACTGCTTCAAGGACAGCAATTTAGTGTGCTAGTTCTTGATCTTACCATGCCGCATCTTGCGGGTGATGAACTGTTGCCCCAGATTGTACAAAATTTCCCTGAAATCCCTGTTATTGTAATTACAGGGCTTGATCAGGTTGAGATAGCTGTGGCTTGCATGAAACTTGGAGCCTATGATTTCTTCACTAAGGTGACAGAGGAGTCAAGGCTGGTGGTTGCTGTAAAACGTGCCATAGAACTTGGGTTGCTGCGTCGTGAAAACAGTTCCCTGAAGGAACACTTTTTAGGGGATACACTTCATAACCCAGATGCCTTCTCCCATATCATCACTCATAATAAATCAATGCGCTCCATTTTTCAGTATATTGAAGCCATTGCTACCACCAGTGAACCTGTTTTAATAACCGGAGAAACAGGTTCAGGTAAGGAACTTATCGCCCGTGCCATTCATCAGCTTTCAGGCCGCAGCGGTAAGTTCGTTGCTGTAAATATTGCAGGTCTTGATGATACAGTGTTGGCTGATACACTGTTTGGACACAGAAAGGGTGCTTTTTCCGGAGCCGACCAGATACGTAAGGGTCTGATTGTACAAGGAAATGATGGAAGTCTTTTTCTGGATGAAATTGGAGATCTCAGCCCAGGTTCTCAGGTAAAATTACTCAGGTTGATCCAGGAGCGTGAGTATTATGCACTTGGTTCGGATGTGGCACGTTCAACCAATGCACGGATGATTTTTGCCACCCACCGTGATCTTGAACACCTGCAGGAGTCAGGAGAATTTCGTCAGGATCTTTTCTTCAGACTACGTACCCATCACGTACACATTCCACCACTACGTGAACGCCTTGATGACCTGCAATTATTACTTGATTATTTTCTTGAAGAGGCCGCCCGGCGATTAAATAAGAAAAAACCAGCCTACCCGAATGAACTGACGATACTCCTTGGTACATATAATTATCCCGGAAATGTGAGGGAGTTACAGTCCATGATTTTTGATGCGCTTTCCAAGCATCAGAGTAGAACTCTGTCTATGGATGTCTTTAAACAATACATAGAACATCGGACAGGAAACTCTGAGCCCGTTGTTGAAACAAATAGCGGGGACACGGTCTTCTCCATACTTTCCTCGCTTCCTACTTTGAAGGAATCCAGTCGATTACTAATTCGAGAGGCCTTACAGAGATCCCAGGGGAACCAGTCTATAGCTGCACAAATGCTTGGAATTACCAGGCAGGCATTGAACTGGAGATTAAAACAGCAGGATAAAAAAGGGTAGCAGGGAACAGAATAATGGAAAGGGTCTTTTGTAATATCAATGGATACCAGTTGAGTTTTGACCAGGCGAGGGGAGTGGCTGAGATTATTGCCCAAGAAGGAAATGAGTACAGCCTTCTGATTTCCTGGTGTGACAAGAAAAAAGGGGTGCATTCGCCCTGCTGCCTGAAGTGTGAGTTTGATGATGTTCCAGGCTGGGAGGTGTACGGTGAAAACCACGAGGGTAGGCTGCGGATATCCTTTGAGGATGACCGCTTTGTTTTTATCTATTCCTAGCCGGCATACTTTTGCTGTAAAACAAAAAAAAAGGGATTCCCGTATCGGGAATCCCTTTTTTTGTATGAACCGAAAAAGATGGGTGTTATTTTTTGTCGTTGTCCTCGGAGAAGCTTTTAACCAGCATGGCACCAGCAAGCCCAAGAATACCTATGTCTTTGGCCTTTCTCATGGCAGGTTTAACCATGGATGCCATCATTGCCCGGCGTTTAACACTGCCCATGTCAGCAAGTTCCGGGGTGTAATCGGCAAAGAGAAGACCCATGTCTTTTTTGCTCCCATAGTAGCGGGAGTTGGGGCCAATATGACCGCCTTTGACTTCAAGACCCTTAGCGCCTTTTTTAACATATTGTGAAACTTCTGAGTTGGGATCAGAAAGATCGCCAAAAATACGAGCACCTGCAATACAGGTCTGAACACATGCGGGCTGCAGGCCCTGTTCAACTCGAGGTTTACAGTACGTACATTTGTCAACTTTACCCTCGCTGTCATCATCAGCAAGAGCGGGATTGACATAACGAGCGCCATAGGGACACGCATCGGCACAAGCACCACAACCAAGACAGCGTCCTTTGTCGACCTGTACGGTTCCATCAAATGGATCCTTCCAGGTAGCGGCTACTTCCATGGTTTTAGTCTTGCCGGATTTTGCATCTTTAAAGGTCATCTCAACGGGTTCTGCAGGGCACTCATCCACGCATGGTGGCTTGTCGCAATGGTTGCAGAGACCGGGATAGTATGTTGCGGCCATTCCGTCATCGGTCATTGTTGGGCCTAAACGTTTAACCCAGTTACGCTGGTAAGGAACCGGAACTTCCCACTCTGCCCGACAGGCAATGGTGCAGGCGTGACAGCCCACACAGCGTTCCAGATCTATGATCATTCCATATTGCATTGAATATATCCTCCTGAAAAGGCTATAAGATTAGATCAGGCTGGAATGTCCAGAACCTTTCCATCTTTTATCAGTTTAACAAAGTTGTTTCTCATTCCATTGCAACCAGTCTCAGGATCAACAGCCAGTTTTGTAATAAGGCTTTGATCATCAACACCAGCCCCGTGTCCAATACTCAGGGCAGGATTTGCCGAACCATAACCGTGATACATATAAACACAGTCTTTCCTGATACCGGCTGTTACCTTAACTGTTGTTGTGGTAGCAGATTTAACACCTTCACTGTTCACAAAGCCAACGGTATCTCCGTCGATAAGACCGAGTTTAGCGGCAACTTCATTATTAATCCAGACAGGATTATCAGGCATGGCATTGTGGAGCCACACATTGTTTTGACTTCTGTTGAAGGTATGAACCGGCGCACGACCGTAAAGCAGTCTTGCAAATCCCTTGGGATTATCTGGAACCGCTTTGTAGGTCGGTGCTCCGGGATGTCCATCATCAACCAGGTCTTCATTGTAAAGTACAACGGTGAAGTCTTCGGGAATTCCATATGGATCTTTTCCCGGTTGAATATGAATACCATCTTCGGCTCTCAGCTTTTCAATGGAAAGATTGGCTGTCGCCAGACTTTTGTCTACCAATTCTTCAATGGTCTGAACAGGAATCTTCGACTCGTTACCCATACGTTTTGCGATCTCATTGGTGATGTAGATCTGATCTTTACGCTCAAACATAGGCTCAACAAGCGGCATACGTGCAGCTATATACTGCTGATGCTCTTTGGAGAGATCCCACTGGGTACCTTTCTTGATAAAATCATAGCGCTCAAGATAACTGGACTCAGGTAGAAGAATATCAGCCCATGCTGTAACGTCTGTTGGCATGACATCAACACACATAACAAAGTCCATGGCCTTGAAAAGATCCTTCATTTTCTGCTGACCAGGAATGGTCTGCAAGGGATTTTGGCCCCATACGACACAACTTTTGATCGGATACGGCTTGCCTGAGATGGCACAATCCCTTATTAATTCGGTGGGTGTTCCTGGAGGCTTGTTGGTGTAATATTTTGTTCCATCATGGTGATTAATGTTCAAATCATAGGTATGATCTGCTTCACCCTTGGCCCATGATACCCCACCGACTTTTGGACCTTTGGCAGGAACCCAGCCACCTTTGACATAGTATGCGCCAAGTATTCCTGTGAGACAGGCAAGTGCTCTCTGACGCTGGAAATCATTTCCATACCAAGAGACGTGACGGCCTGGATGGATTGCAACATGAGGAGCATTAGCAGCAAGCATTTCGGCAACTTCCTTGATCTGCTCTGCAGGGATGTCACATACTTTGGCAGCTTTTTCAAGGGTCCATTCTTTTATAGCTTCAGCAAATTCCTCAAATCCTTCAGTATGGTCTTCTATAAAGGCCTTGTCGTATTTGTTGTTTTTGACAAGATAGTTCATGATGGCCAGCATGTAAGCTGTATCAGTACCAGGTTTAATCTGAACCCAGATATTAGCTTTTGCTGCAGCGGCAGAGAAACGGGGATCAGCAACAATCAGCTTGGCACCATTCTGAAGGCCCTGAATGTACTGTTTGATATGTGAAACATGGATGTTCTCTCCAAGATGATCTCCAATGAAGAACATAACCTTGGTGTTTGCCATATCGATCTTCTCTCCAGGAGGTTTGCCGGTGGTCGCAAGATAGGCTGTATCACGAATACCACGGCACTGGAAAAAGGAGGCTTCGGAAACGTTGTGGGTTCCAACTGCACGCTCGAAATAATGCATTGGATATTTGGCAGATGCGCCATGTGGAAAAACACAGATTCCCTGTGGACCATACTCGTCAACGGTGCTTTTCAGTTTGGCACCACATTCGTCAAGGGCTTCCTTCCAGGAAATTTTTTTCCATTTAGGTGCGCCACGTTTCCCAACGTTTTTCATGGGATATTTCAGGCGATCCACATCGTAGAGCAGCTGAACACCAGCATTCCCGCGGGCACAGATTGCGGTGCCGTTATCAATGGATTTTGGGTTTCCTTCCAGTTTTATCAGGCGGCCGTCACGTACTTTACCGACCAGTTGACAACGCCAGAAACACATTTCGCAGATTCCACCCACAACGGTCTTGTCCCCAGCAGTACCCTTTGTATCAAGGGGTGCTTTGGTGACGCCGGTGCTAGCGGAAACTACCTTAGACAGAGGTACCGAGGCTGCTGCCAGGGATGCCGTCTGAAGGAATTTACGCCTCGTTAGGTTGAAAGCCATCTTTGTCTTCCTCCTTAGTAAAAAAATCAATTAATTGTACAACCACCCGGTAATAGGGGTGGTGAGCTCCTTCCGTTACCTTGGGATGAAACTTTTCATACCATGGTCGAAATAGTTTGTTCAGGAATTCCTCCTCTCCGGCAAAGTCTTTTTCTTCTACCAGTAGAGAGAGAAATTCAAGTTCGTGAATAAGATGATCAGGGAGGTCAGCATTTTCATCCATGCCAAAGCCTTTTTCCCTGTAAAATGCAAGTGTATTACCGGCAAATGCTCCCTGCAACGCTTTGTCCATATATACAGAGCCATAAGGTGGAGCGATGACATGGGGAATGCCATTTATAAACAGTCTGGTGTACTCTACCTGAAGGTCTTCAATATAATCTTTTGCGGAATCAAGTGCTTTTTTTATAGCAACCCCTTCCTCAACAGCCTCCAGCGTACCCAAAAGGTTATAAAACACCTTGAAAAACTCCTGATTCATCCACTCAGCATCAGGATACTGCATGCATTGTGATAAAAAACGATAGACACGTGATATATCTTCGGATGGCTCTGTGTGGGACATATTATCAAGGGGGTGGGTGAGACGAGATATTATCTGGTCATTATAGGGAAAGTAAAATTGTAAAAAGAGTATTTGTATTTTGATGAAGTACGCCTTGTAAGCAACAACATCGTTATAGTCTAGCCAAATGCTCATACCTTGTCAATGAATTGCTATTCATTTTTTGCGGTAAATAAACTCTCAGGCAAAGTTATTGATAATTATTAATAGTAGTTTGATGACAAAGAATTGTGATCATAAGAACTTAATTGAATGTTTACGTGTATATGTTTTTTTTGAGGAAAGAATAAAAATGTGAAAAAAATAACTTTGCGAGAGAGTTTTCAAGAGACTTCTAAGCAAGAGACCGGATAAAAGATTTCAACAGAGAAAAACTTTCACAGTCATGGATTGCCTTGCGAATTTTTGAACTGCCCGGAAAAGTATTGAAATATCTACCGGTATGGTTTCGTATATAAGCAAGGACTCGTCTAGTATCCAGGTACTCTTCCATGAGTTGCAGGTGGCGATCTACGGTGGGCAATATGCCAGGTATGGAGAGCGGTTTTGTATTTTTACTGAACACCCAGGGGTTCCCAAGGGCTGCCCTGCCAACCATGATACCATCACAACCGGTTTCGTGCATACGAAGAATACCCTGCTCGTAGCTTTCCACATCACCATTACCAATGACAGGAATAGAAACAGCCTCTTTAACTCTTTTTACAATATTCCAGTCTGCTTTGCCTGAAAATGCCTGTGCCCACGTTCTGCCGTGAATCGTAATTGCTGCTGCTCCCGAGGATTCGGCCATTTTCGCAAAAAAGACTGCACTGATAGTATCTTTATCAATTCCTGCTCTTGTTTTGACAGTTACCGGAACATCAGAATGTGCAACAACGGCAGCTATAATTTCACTTGCCAGACCAGGATCTTTCATAAGCGCTGAACCTGCACCTTTTCTGGTCACTTTCCGTACCGGACATCCCATGTTTATATCAATACAAGCCGGATTGTGACTATTGAGAATTTTTGCAGCCTTCGCCATTAACTTGGGGTCTGACCCAAAGATCTGAATGGACATCGGTTGTTCATCAGGTGAGGAGGCCAGCATGTGTAAGGTTTTTTCCTGACCATAGACCAAGCCATGACAACTTATCATTTCCGATACAACCATTCCTGCGCCATATTCACGGCAGAGCAAGCGGAAGGGAAGGTCTGTATACCCGGCAAGAGGTGCAAGGATAAGTGGTGAATCAATGTTAGTTTTATCTATAGTGAGCATGTTTTTACTGCTGATTTTTTTTTTCAAACGAGTTAGAATCACGTGTTTTAGGAAACTGTTGAATAACAGTCTGAAATTATACTAAATAACAGAATAACTGTTTTTTTTTAATTTCTGTCAGGGTTACTGGCAGATCACCCACTATTTCATGGAGACCCAAATGACCTTGCAACTTACTATGCAATCAAGTGAATTGTCCAGTGAGGAGTTGAGCACATTGCAGGAGATGCGTGTGCGTTGTGCTAAAAATATCCTGTTGTCCACAAGTCTGGCAGGATCTGGACATCCTGGCGGTTCGCTGTCTACTCTTGATAACCTGTTGGTGACTTATGGGTGTATGCGTCATGATGCATCCCAACCCGACCTGGAAGAGAGGGACAGGGTCATAATGAGTATAGGCCATGTGTCTCCTGCGGTGTATGCGATCCTTGCCGAATACGGGTATTTTACAGAGGCAGATTTCCTTAGTGGATTTCGTCGTACTGGATCCGGATTTCCCGGGCATGTCGAGCGTATAGTCCCCGGTGTCGAATGGGATACCGGTAACCTTGGTCAGGGTCTTTCAACTGCCGTTGGCCTGGCACACGGGTTTAAAATCCAGAATCGCTCCAACAAGGTTATTGTTTTTATGGGTGATGGTGAGCATCAGAAGGGGCAGATCATAGAGGCCATCCGCTATGCTTCAAAATACAAATTAGATAATCTCATTGTAGTGATAGACAGAAATCATCTTCAGATCTGTGGAACGACTGAAGAGGTAATGCCACAATCCATACGATCGCTCTACTCTACAAATAACTGGGACGTTAAATATCTTGAAAATGGTCATGACTACAATGCTTATTTTCAGACCTTTTCTGAAGCGTACCTGAAAAATGATGGCGTTCCAACGGTGATAGTGTCCCGAACCATCATGAGTAAAGGCATCTCTTTCATGGAGAATATCCCTAAGTACCACGGATCGCCGCTGGATCGCGAATCGCTTGCAAAAGCTATGAAAGAGCTTGGAGTTGAGGATGAGTTTGAAAAATGGGACGATTTACGCAAGCAACCCGTTGCCACAGCCACTATTCAGCAATACAGGGCACCCGAGGTAAGTGTATCAGGTGGGGAGCCCATCCTGTATGAGGCTGGAACCATGCTTGATAATAGATCGGCTTACGGGAGTGCTCTCCTTGGACTTGCAGAGGCCAATAATCATAATAACAATATGGTTATTGCCGGTATCTCCTGTGATCTTGAAGGTTCTGTCAAAATGGGGGGATTTCACAAACATTCTCCTCGAGCTTATATGGAGGCAGGCATCCAGGAACACCATGCGGCCACCATGGCAGGAGGACTTGCCAGCCTGGGACTTGTTACATTCTTCAGTACCTTCGGTGCATTTGCCGTATCAGAGGTATATAATCAGAATAGATTGAATGACTTTAACCATGCCAGTGTAAAGGTGGTTGCCACTCACGTTGGTCTGGATGTTGGTGAAGATGGACCAACGCATCAGTGTATCGACTACCTTGGTCTTTTTCGTAATTATTACAGATCATCTGTGTTCATGCCGGCAGATCCCAATCAGACTGACAGGATTATTCGCTATATAGCGACTGTACCCGGAAACGTTTTTGTTGGAATGGGGCGTTCTAAAACACCAGTTATAACAAAAGAGGACGGTTCGGTATTTTTTGACAGTGATTACACCTTCCAGGCAGGAAAAGGTGACTGGCTGCGTACAGGAACAGATGCGACCATCGTTACATATGGTGCTGTGGTTCCTGCTGTGATGGAAGCCTGGGAAATTCTTAAGGCAGATGGTCATTCTGTTGGGATTTTAAATATGGGTTCTCTTGTGCCACTTGACAAAGATGCTGTCTTACAGGCTGTTGCCACAGGAGTTGTTGTAACGGTGGAAGACCATCATGTGGAAACTGGCCTGGGGAGCATGGTCGCAACAGTCGTTGCGGAAGCAGGACAGGGAATCGCTTTTAAACGCCTGGGTGTTTCGCAGTATGGTGGTTCTGGAAAACCTGCTGATCTGTATGCCAGTCAGGGGCTTGATGCAAAATCCATTGCAGTGGCTACCAGGGAAATGCTTGAATAGTTGCCAGAAAAAGATTCAAACTTGAATCTGTGACGATTTGGTGGTTGTTTTTTTATGGGTGTAAGAAAAACAACTATCTGCATCATAAGCGAACACTCACGGATTCAGAACAAAAAAAGGGCAGTTCCTGTAGAGGAACTGCCCTTTTTTTGTTCTTTTATCTTCTCTTTTCAGGAGTCTTGCTTTGCAAGAATACCCAATGTCTTCAAGTAAATTTTTTCTGAAAGGTCGTCGATGATGACTCCAAGTGCTTTTTTCTCATTGTCTGAATTTTCAGATGAAGTGGCTCCCACCTTATACTCTTCCGTCCATACTTCGTTACCAACTTCCAACAGCACCTTACCTGTGTCGATATCTTTGAGGATGTATCGGACAGTCAGGAGCAGTTTGACTTCAGTTGCATCATTTCCTGCACCATAGGAAAGACTTGGCAGGTCAATGGATATGATTTCACCTGCCAGAATGAGGTTGGCACCTTGCTTTTGTTTGGTGACTTTAATGCTACCGGATTTCTGATACCAGCTGGTCAGAGACTGGTAGATTTTGGCATCAAGCAGAAGGTCATTGGTTCGGTTATGCCAGGTGGTAATATAAAGCGAACGGTCAGAACCTGAGTAGACATATGGATTATGGTATCCACAGGAAGTCAGGAAGAACCCTAATACAATTACACAGGTGATCAGATATGTTCTTATTTTCAATTTTTTGCTCCGCAAATGATAAATAGATGATAAATATGATCAAATAACCATGTATTTCAGAAAAGATGTTAGCCTCAAATTACAATATTAACAAGTTTCTTCTTTACAACAATAACTTTTTTGATGCTTTCTCCAGCAATAAACTTCTGAACATTCTCATCTTTCAGGGCGAGTTGCTCAAGGCTTGCGTCATCAATGTCCGGTTCAACTTGCATTCTTGAGCGAACCTTGCCCTTTACTTGAATAACTATTGTAAGCATATCTTCTTTTGCTGCCTCTTCATCCCATGACGGCCAGCCATTTTTTTCTATGGACTCATTATGGTGGATGATGGCCCAGAGTTCGGCACAAAAATGAGGAACCATTGGACAGAGCAGGAGGAGCATTGTGTTAACAGCTTCTGCTACCACAGCAGGTCCCGGCGCATCTTTTTTGCTGTTGAGGGAAGAAAGGGTGTTAAAGAGTTCCATTACTGCACTGATGGCAGTGTTGAAATGGAAATTGTTTTCTATATTGCCGGTGACTTTTTTTATTGTCTGATGGGTCTTTCTGTGTAGTTCTCGTTCTGTATTACCAAGAGAAGAGCCATTTATTTCAGCATCCGTTATCAATATATCTTTATGGGCCTGAACAAATCTGAAAATTCTATTGAGAAAACGAAAGCAGCCTTCAACACCTTTTGAGTTCCATTCGAGATCTTTTTCGGGTGGGGCTGCAAACAGGGAAAAGAGACGAGTGGTATCTGCGCCGTATTCATTTATGAGATCACTGGGATCAACAACATTTCCTTTGGATTTAGACATCTTTGAACCGTCTTTAATGACCATTCCCTGGGTGAGTAGGTTGGTGAATGGTTCGTCAATTTCAAGATATCCGAGATCGCGGAGTACTTTAGTGAAAAAACGGGAATACAACAGGTGGAGGATGGCATGTTCGACTCCTCCAATATACTGGTCAACGGGAAGCCAGTGAGAGGCCTCTTTTTTGTTTAACGGTGCTTTGGTGAAACGGGGGCTGGCATACCTGGCAAAATACCATGATGACTCAACAAAGGTATCCATAGTATCTGTTTCTCTTTTTGCATCACCCCCACACTGAGGACAGCTGGTATTGAAGAAGGCAGGACGTTGATGTAAAGGTGCACAGTCACTTTTCTGGGATTCCCGATCTTCTGGAAGCGTAACAGGGAGCTGGTCGACTGGTACAGGTTGGGTCCCGCATTTCTCACAGTAAATCATGGGAATAGGAGCCCCCCAATAGCGCTGCCTGGATATTCCCCAGTCGCGAAGACGATATGTTATGTGGGCATCACCTATATTTTCTGTCCTGGCAAATTGAATGATGGCCTGTTTGGCCTTAATAGAATCCTGGCCGGTGAATTTTCCTGAATCAACAAGTACCCCGGGTAGTGTCGAGGCCTCCTCCATACTGGCTCCATCGAATCTACAGTCCGGGGGAATAACTACAGCTTTAACAGGGAGCTTGTATTTCTTTGCGAACTCGAAATCACGCTGATCATGTGCAGGAACTGCCATAACAGCACCAGTGCCGTATGCCATGAGGACAAAATTTGCGACAAAGATGGGGACTCTTTCACCATTAAATGGGTTAATGCAATAACAGCCGGTGGCAACACCCTCTTTCTCCACAACATCCTGATTTGACTGTTGCTGTTTTTCTTTTATAATTCTATTGCTGAAGGCAGTGATTTCATCTTGCCGGGGATTGTTAATAAGCAGGGTTTTTAACAGAGGGTGTTCAGGGGCTATGGACATGAATGTCACCCCGAATATGGTGTCAGGTCTTGTGGTGAATATGGATAATTTTTCTTTACCGTCAAAACCCTCGACTTCAAAATCACACTGAAGACCGGTGGACTTTCCTATCCAGTTCCGTTGCATGGTAACAACTTTTTCAGGCCACCCATCCAGTTTGTCGAGGTCATCGAGAAGTTCCTCGGCATAATCGGTGATTTTGAAAAACCAGCCTTTCATTTCACGGGCTTCAACCAATTGATCACATCGCCAGCAGGCCCCCTCTATCACCTGTTCATTTGCCAGAACAGTATGGCAGGGTTCACACCAGTTAACAGTGGTTGTCTTCTGGTAAACCAGCCCTTTTTCATACATCTCAAGAAAAATTTGCTGTTCCCATTTATAGTACTCGGGGTTGCAAGTGGCTATTTCACGATCCCAATCATAGGACAGCCCAAGGTGACGAAGCTGATCCCTCATGTAATCAATGTTATCGTAGGTCCAGCGGGCAGGGTGGGTGTTATTTTTTATGGCAGCGTTCTCAGCCGGCAGTCCAAAGGAATCCCAGCCCATGGGGTGAAGTACGCTGTATCCCCTGAGGCGTTTGTAGCGTGCGACAACATCTCCAATGGAGTAGTTACGCACATGGCCCATGTGAATCCGACCTGATGGATAGGGAAACATCTCCAAAACGTAATATTTTTTCTGGTCACTATTCATGGCAACCCGGTAGGTTGCATTGTCGAGCCAGTGATTCTGCCATTTGTTCTCTATGGCTTTGAAGTCATAAAGTGTTTGCGGTTGTTCATGTGCAGCCATGGAGTGCAGCCTCATACGGTATTACTTGATGATTTGCAGGATACAAAGAGTGATGGTGTAGTAAGAACTCTTTACCTGATTTTTTGCTTCGGATTCTCTACCATTACGACTTACTACCCCTGGCATGCGACAAAAAAACATAGATACTTGAATTGCCTCGAATACGACGTCTTTATTTCGTCATCGTATGATTTGGGGCTTTCAGGTGTTTGTTGTTAATGTCCGAGTGAAAAATACTACACGGGGCAGATATTATTCAGCTTGAAAGGCATCAGGTTCATCAAAGGCACTAAGGTTTTCAAACATAGTGAACTCTTTTATGAAAGTCAATCTGACAGTACCTGTCGGGCCGTTTCTCTGCTTGCCAATGATAATCTCGGCAATACCGAGGTTTGGGTTGTCCTCAGCCTTGTTATACACTTCGTCACGATAAATGAAGCAGATAACATCTGCGTCCTGTTCAATGGCCCCAGATTCACGAAGATCAGACATCATTGGACGTTTATCGGTTCTACTTTCCAGGCTTCGGTTAAGCTGGGAAAGGGCAATGACGGGAACTTTTAGTTCTTTAGCCATGGCCTTCAATGATCTGGATATTTCACTTATTTCCTGAGTCCTGTTTTCGCTGGAATTACGACCTCTCATCAATTGGAGATAATCAACTATTATCATGCCTAGTGGAAATTGTGCAGCAAGTCTACGGACCTTGGCACGCATCTCAAGGACAGAGATCGCCGGGGTGTCGTCAATATACATTGGTGCCTCAGTCAGCATACCAACGGCTCTGGTTAATTTTGGCCAATCATCATCGTGGAGTTTTCCGGTTCGTACCCTTTGTGAATCAATGTGTCCGGCTGAGCAAAGAAGGCGCATTGCCAGTTGTTCTTTGGACATCTCCAGACTGAAGATAGCAACTCCTGTTTTATCAAGCAGGGCTGCGTTCTGAGCAATGTTCATGGCAAAAGCAGTTTTTCCCATGGAGGGGCGACCTGCAAGGATGATCAGGTCAGATGGCTGGAGGCCGGCTGTCATCTTGTCAAGCTCTCCAAATCCTGTGGGAACACCAGTGATCATTTCTTTTCGTTTGTAGAGCTGTTCTACAGTTTCAAAGGCATCAGGGATAATATTTTTTAAGGGGGTGAAGCTTTTGTCGGATTTACTTCTGGCAATCTCAAATATAGACTGTTCAGCTTCGTCTACCAGAGTGTCAATATCTCCCTGCTCCTCATAACATCTGCTGGCTATTTCGGTGTTTACATTGATGAGATTGCGGAGGACTGCTTTCTGCCTGATAATTTTAGCATAGTGAAAGAGGTTGGCTGTTACAGGGACAATGGAGGTGAGGGTGGCAAGGTATGCAACACCACCTGCATCATCAAGCTGATTTTGATCTTTTAATTGATTTGAAACTGTTATGATATCCTGGGGTTCATTTTTTTCAAAAAGAACAACCATGGCTTCAAAAATAAGCTTGTGGTTGTCTTTATAAAAATCATTACTGACCAGGAGTTCAAGAACAGCAGAAAGGGAATGGTCGGATAGCAGAATAGTACCGAGTACAGATTGCTCAGCTTCCACATTTTGTGGAGGCATTCTTCCAGCGTTAACTTTGGCAGGAGAAGAATCTGGTGATGGTATATTCATGGCAACAAGACAGACTGGAACTCAAAGTACAAAAGACAACACACTGTTCAGGAGTTATTTGTCCTGAACAGTGTGTTGTTGATATTCAGGATAGGACTCCTGAAAAACGGTTAGAAACAGAGGGGAAGGAAAGGTTACGCCTCTTCTGTTTCAACAAGTGGAACAACTGCTATGGTGATATCGGTGGTGGTCTGAAAACCAACTTTGATGGTAATACTGCTCTCCCCCAGCTCCTTGATTGGATCTTGGAGAAGGATGTTTTTCTTATCAATTGCAACACCAGTGTCTTCCTCAAGTTTGGCTGCAATATCACTTGATGTGACGGAGCCAAAAAGTCGCTCCTCGTCGCCTGTGAGCATGGCAATGCTTATAGTGGTACCGGCAAGTTTTTTTGCAAGTACCTCAGCAGCTTTTGTCTCTGCTTCTATGCGGGCCTTGATTTCAGCCTGGTTTTTCTCAAAAATGGCAATATTTGACGCATTTGCGGCAACTGCCTTTTGCTGAGGAAGAAGGTAGTTGCGCCCGTATCCGGGTTTAACCTTTACGATATCGCCTTCCCTGCCAAGGGTGTCGATAGTCTCTCTTAAAATAACTTCCATTGTGATCTCCTTAACATCGTTCGTATGACAATCAGGTTTCTGGTGCTGATCATCTATAATTATTTATATGTCAGTTTCCTGTTCGGAACTATTTAAACGTCTTAAATCTGTCCACACATCAGCAACCCCGAGTATCCCAAGTAGAATAACCCCGAAGGTCTGAAAAAAGAGCAGGACATAAATCAATATTCTCAAAAAAAGTGGCACGCTCCATTTTGAAAAATAAAAGAGCATTATTGCCATGCCCTGAAAACAATACATCAGAGTAGTAACCATGAGGACATTGATTGAGATAGTGCTGGCCGGTTCTATCTGTAAAACAACAAAAATTGCAGATCCAATAAAGAACCATACAAATTTTTCAGGTAGTGTCCAGAATTTATAATCTGGCCACGGCCCGGCACCGGTATTTTTATAAAGCATCTTATTACCGACTGCCATGGTAAACCAGGTGATCAGCAAAGTGATACAGATAAGTATACCCGGCATTACCCTAGGGGTCCATATCTTCATCTGAGTAAAAGTCTGTTCAAGCAGGTAAAGTGTGTCTGCAGGAACAGAGCTGTTCATCTTGTAATAAGCAATGGCCTCATCCATCCCCTGATTAAGTGAGCTGATCAGAAGGGTATAAGGGTGCTGTTCCATGCCAAAAGTCAGGATTGTTGTTACCAGCAACCATGAACCGGCGAGAGTTACGGCACCCTTAACGCCTGAAGCCAAAAGCGAATCCTCTTTTCGGGCAGATTCGGATAGAATAAAACCGACAGGGATCAGTGTAATAGAAAACAGCAGCTGTTCGAAAATTTGAAAAGCCAGTCCTCCTATACATGCAAGGATACATCCAAACAGGATATATTTTTGGCCACTGTCCTTCCCGTATCGCAGTAGGTAGTAGAAAACCAGCAGGGGCAGGAGCCCGTGGACCCAACCAAATATAGTCCCTAAAACACCAGGGAGCAGGATAACTGTTGCGACCAGTAATATGTGTTGAATATGTTTCTGGTCATCTGGTCGATTTTCTTCGCTGCTCACTGATTATAACCCTTTAGAGGAAATCACCTTTGGGTGGTTCCTGAATAAGGAAGCAGTGCTATCTGGCGGGCACGCTTAATTGCTTCACAGAGCTGTCTCTGGTGAGAAGCACACGTTCCGTAGATACGGCGTGGAATAATTTTTCCACGTTCTGTTACAAAATTACGAAGGGTTTTGGGGTCTTTGTAATCAATGGTAACTTCCTTATCAGTACAAAAACGGCAAACTCTTTTTCTTTGAAAAATTCTTTTTTTAGGTGGCATTCGTGTTCTCCTGGGCGGAATCAATCCGTATGATTACTGTACTGACTCCTTGTCAGTAGCTTCTTTTTTGGGAGCTGCTTCTTTTGTTTCAGCCTGCTCTGCTTCCTGTCTGCTGGCTTCCTCTTCAGCTTCGGCGGCAGCAATAACAGCGGCCTCATACTCGCCGCGTGCGGCAGCGATTCCGTCAGAATCAATGGAGTCTTCAAGCTTGACAGTCATGTACTTCATAACAGATTCATCAATTCTGAATTTACGTTCCATCTCTGAGACATTTGCAGGTGAGGTCGCATAGTCACAGTATACATAATATCCCTGAGTTTCTTTCTGGATAAGATAGGCAAGAGTTTTCATGCCCCACTGGTCAAGAGATATGACCTGCCCGCCATCCGTGGCGATGATTGTGTTTGCATTGTCAATTACAGCTGTAATCTCTTCCTCACTCAATGTGGGGCGAAGAATGTAGATTGTTTCATACCTGCGCATAAGTTCCTCCTCGTGGACTCATGATAAGGGGAAAATCCCCTGGTGTTAGGCCCTTGCAGTGCAAGAGCGAAGAGGTTCTGTTTCACACCATGTGAAACAGATGTACGTCTTTACGTATCTCTATAACGAAACATTAAAAAATACCTTGAGTGAAGCTTTGTGTCAATTTATTTTTCTGCCTTTTCCTGTAATTTGATTTTCTCCCACTGTTTTCTTAGCGCAACCTCGTTGTTGATAATCACATTTTCGAAAACATGAGGGTGTCTACGGATCATTTTTTTGTTTATGCCGTCAAGTACATCTGAAATGGTGAAATTACCCTTCTCTGCCTGGATGTGTGAGAGAAGAATTAACAGAAAGATTGTGTCACCAGCCTCCTCACAAATTTGTTTTTCGTTGTTATTGGCTATTGCTTCTATGAGTTCTTCCATTTCCTCGAGAAGATACTTCTTCAGAGTTTGAGGAGTCTGTTTCTGGTCCCAGGGGCAGCCGTTCTTGCCACGTAATTGAGAAATTGTGCCGCAGAGGGTGTCGAAGGAGTGCTTTTCTGTAGTCATCAGCCTTTCCGGTTGGTTGTATGTTGTCGCAGGTTGTGGATCGATAAGCTAAGGTTTCAATAAATGGCCTGAGTCAGTGATAGTTTCGCAATTGTCTCTTTATAATACTCTGAAATACAATAATAATTGTTTACAATCAGGTCGTCGGATACATTCACTATCCCCCCACTTCAAGGCGTTCGTTTTATATGCATCCTGTTCTTTTGAACACACTGATATAGCATATTGCAATCAACGTTTTCATAAAAAACGCACTGCTCAGCAAAGAATGCCAACGCATTCGAGTGAAAAGCAATGCAATTATCACACTAAATGACAATGTCAATTAGTCATTGTGACTATTGACTTGCCTCTTATTCAAATGTAGTAATTGGTCTTACTTGAAACAATGTCTCATTATTACCCTGCAGTTAGTTAGGCTGCAGGGGGGGCGTAACGCTGAAAGAAAATTCTAGGATCTTTGAATTACTGACAGAAATGGGAGTTAATGTGGATAAAAACAAACAGAAAGAGTTTATGCTACAGAAGCAAAAAGACATAGCGCGAATTGATCAGGAATCAAAACGAACACACGGGTGGTATGTCAGGGTACGTTTTCAAGGGAAAACGTATTCTAAATTCTTTTCAGATAAAAAGTGTGGTGGCAGATATTCAAGTCTTCTTTCCGCTATTGCATGGCGTGATGCTACTGAGAAGAAACTCGGTAAAATTCGTACTAACAAACATATCGTTACGGTTAGTAATTCGACTACCGGAGTTGTTGGGGTCCGCTTAAACGAGAAATTCAACCGTTATGAGGTGAGCTGGGTGACTACTAACGGTAAGCAGGGGAAGACTTCTGTCTCCATCCGAAAGCATGGAAAAGAAGGTGCCTTTATCAAGGCTTGCTCAATTCGTCAGGAAAAAGAAAGAGCCAGACTCGAAGGTTGAATTTGCAGGCTGGATTCTGGCGCTCTGTTGTGTCCGCTATACCAATGAAATTCGTTCTTTGTGTTTCTATGCTAATGTCGATTGTTTGGGGTTGTTTGTTTAACATCTTGTTTTTATTTGTACAAAAATATCAGGCGGAAACAGCTGGTAGTCTCCTTAGTGCTGCCTGTTTTCCATAAACCACTCTGACGCTGTAATGTGCCGAGAGTGTCTGCTGTTTGTGCTACGTCGTTTGATTTGTCATCAAGGCCGACAAGTGATCACTGGTTAAGACACCTTTTTTGCAACCGTTTATATGAAATGTGTTGACATTTTCCATGGGAAAAGGTCTAATTGTAAGATTTACTTGTTTATCATATGGATTTAATTACAGTACCACATATTAAGAGGATGTTCGAATGTATGCAATAGTAAGAACCGGTGGAAAACAGTATCAGGTCACCAGTGGAGACCAGCTTCGTGTTGAAAAACTTGAAGGAAGCGTTGGAGATACTGTTGAGCTGACTGATGTATTGATGGTTGTTGATGGTGAAAATGTTCAGATTGGAAGCCCGGTGGTTGAGGATGCCAAAGTGGTAGCAATGATTGCCGAACAGGGAAAAGCCAGGAAAGTAATAATTTTCAAGAAAAAACGTCGTAAAGGATACAGATTAAGAAAAGGGCATCGTCAGATGTTCACCGCCCTTAAAATTCAGGAAATCAGCGCCTGATTCGATCTGGTTAAATAAAGTAATACCCAACACATCGTTCCAGTTATTTTGGTAACGGTGATAAGGAGTAAAAGATGGCACATAAGAAAGCAGGCGGTAGCTCCAGGAATGGACGCGACAGTCAGGGACAGAGGCGTGGGGTTAAGCGTTTCGGTGGAGAAAATGTTACAGCAGGGTCTATCATCGTAAGACAACTGGGAACAAAAATTCACCCTGGCACCAATGTTGGTTGTGGTAGAGATTATACACTTTTTGCGAAGGTGGATGGAGTTGTAACCTTCGAAGACTTTGGACATAAAAAGAAAAGGGTTAGTGTTTATCCAGCTGCCTGATATGGGCTGCTTCTAATCTTTTCTTTTTCTTCACTTTTGCCTGTCATGGGTATTGCGAAGATCAGATATCAGCTCGACCTCAAGCAGTATTGAAGGTCGAGCTTTTTTTTTGTTATTAATTTTTTTTATATATTGTAAATATTATGGCCTTTGTAGACCAGGCGAAATTTTATGTGAAAGCAGGTGATGGCGGGAACGGCTGTATGAGTTTTCGAAGGGAGAAGTATGTCCCGAGAGGTGGGCCTGATGGGGGGGACGGTGGACGCGGAGGTAATGTTATCATCGAATGTACCACTCGTCTTCAGTCTTTGATCGACTTTCGTTATCGTTCCCACTTCAAGGCCGAACGTGGTGTCCATGGGAAGGGTAAGGATATGCACGGCCGAAAGGGAAAGGATTGTATTATGGCAGTTCCTGTCGGATCCATAATAAAAAGTGAAGAAACGGGTGAAATCCTAGCCGATCTCCGTGAGCCTGGAGATACTTACATTGCAGCCATTGGCGGTAAGGGCGGAATGGGAAATCCTCATTTTGCATCTGGCACCAATAGAACTCCACGTATCGCTACCAAAGGAAAAGAAGGTGAGGAAAAGTGGTTGCGAGTTGAGCTTAAACTGATTGCCGATATTGGTCTTGTCGGTCTGCCTAACGCGGGGAAATCGACACTTCTCTCCCAGCTCTCAGCGGCTAATCCTAAAGTTGCAAGTTACCCCTTCACTACCTTGGAGCCGCAGTTGGGCGTTTTGCACCTTGACCATATAGAATCTTGTATAATCGCTGACATACCAGGACTTATTGAAGGGGCACATGAGGGTGTGGGCCTCGGTTTTACCTTTCTCCGTCACATTGAAAGGACCCGTGTCCTTCTCCATATCCTTGATGCCTCCAGTGAGGATCCGATCAAAGATTTTTCGGTTGTGCAAAATGAGTTACAAGAATACAAAAAAGAGCTTATTGAACGCACAACACTGGTTGTTTTGAACAAAGCTGATATAACTGAACCCGACGACCTGAAGATGTTGACCGATAAACTGGAAGCTGACGGGTATAAAGTAAGTGTCATCTCGGGTCTTCACGGAGAGAGGATAGCAGAGTTGAAAAAGGTTGTCGGCGACATTCTTGATGAACTTAACAATCCTGTCATAACCATTGAAAAAGACCCGGGAAATTTCGATTGAGATACAGTTTCAGCCATGAACCAAGTGACTACAGACATAAGCCTTGAGGAAGGACTTTACCTTCGACAAAGTTATTTTGACAAGGCCAGACGCATCGTTGTAAAAGTTGGTTCTGCTGTTTTAACCAATGATTCTGGTGTTGCTGAAAGTGTTATTCAAAACATTGCCCGTGAACTCACTTTCCTTCACAACAGTGGTCGGGAGGTGATACTCGTCAGCTCCGGTGCCGTCGCAGCTGGCAAAAAAAAAATATCTCTTCAAGATACCGCAACATTAGGACTTAATAAAAAACAGGCATTAGCGGCAATTGGGCAGCCATGTCTCATGCAGTCCTACGAAAATGCTTTTGAGGAATGTGGTCAGACCATCGCCCAGATACTGCTTACACACTCTGACCTTGCAGATCGAAAACGATACCTCAGGGTTCGCAATACAATTCTTGCACTTTTCCGTTTCGGTGCCATTCCAATATTAAATGAAAATGATACTGTAGCTGTTGACGAATTACGATTTGGTGATAATGACACCCTTGCTGCCCTGATAACCAATCTCATTGAAGCTGATATGTTTATCTGTCTGACAGACGTAATCGGGCTTTACACTGGTAATCCTCAAAATGACCCGGATGCAAGACCCGTGTATACTGTTGCTGCTGTTACTGAAGAGATTGAAGCCATGGCCGGTAACGTCAAAAGCGCTCTCGGAACAGGTGGTATGCAGTCTAAAATTCGGGCCGCGAAAATGGTTTCCGCCGGTGGCGGCGCATCGTTCATAGGTCCAGGAAAGCAGGATACAATTTTACAGCAACTGTTCAGCGGTGAGATGATAGGAACATTTTTTCTTCCGGCAGCTGACAAAATAAAACCTCGAAAACAGTGGATTGCCCATGTTCTGCACCCGAAAGGGGCTCTGGTTTTAGATGAAGGTGCTTGCCGAGCAGTTTCGAGTAAGGGTTGTAGTCTCCTGCCGTCAGGTATCCTTGAGGTTCGTGGAAATTTTGGAGTTGGTGACTCCGTCCACTGTCTCAGCCCTGCTGGTAAGGTAATTGCTGCAGGCCTTATTAACTATAGCTCTACAGATGTCGATTTAATCAAAAAACATCACTCAGAGGAGATAGAAGGATTGCTCGGAGTGAAGGATTATGATGAAGTTATCCATCGTGACAATTTGGTTGTCTTATAAAAATGAGGAAATAGCATGGCTGATTTAGCTGAAGATATCCGTTATATGGCAGAACGCGCCAAAAAAGCAGCTCGTTCTCTTGTCAACCTTTCAACTGAGGCGAAGAACAATGTTCTGCTCCAGATGGCTGCCAGTATCAATGAAAAACGTGACTTTATTCAGACCGAAAACCAAAAAGACCTGCTTGCAGGACGCAAGAAGGGGCTTTCTGATGCTATGCTTGACCGGCTTGAGCTTTCTGATAAGGTGATCGATGCCATGAGTGCCGGACTTGTAGAAGTTGTTGCGCTTCCTGACCCAGTAGGTGAAATAACAAATATGGTTAAGCGACCCAATGGACTCATGGTCGGGCGTATGCGAATACCACTTGGGGTTATAGGTATGATTTACGAGTCGCGTCCCAATGTGACGGTGGACGCTGCTGCTCTTTGCTTGAAGGCTGGGAATGCTATATTGTTACGGGGCGGTTCGGAAGCCATACACTCCAACAGAGCCCTTTCCCAAGTCCTTCAGGGCGCTCTTGAAAGCCAGGGTATCGCTACAGATGCTATACAGCTTATACCAGTAACTGACAGGGAAGCTGTAACTGTAATGCTCAAACAAGAGGAGTGTCTTGATTTAATCATACCACGTGGCGGTGAAGGGTTGATAAGATTTGTTTCGGAGAACTCCCGTATTCCCGTTCTGAAGCATTACAAGGGAGTCTGTCATATATATGTGGACAGTGACGCCGACCTTGAGAAGGCTACCCCGGTAATTGTTAACTCAAAGGTGCAAAGGCCTGGTGTGTGTAACGCCCTGGAGGGACTCTTGATTCATGAAGAAATTGCTGGTAGCTATCTCCCAGTCCTGGCAGCTGAGCTCAAAAAACATGGTGTAAAGCTCCTCGGATGCAGCAAAGCTGTTGCCATTGTTTCAAACATTCATCTAGCCTCAGAAGAGGACTGGGGGACAGAATTTCTCAGCCTCTGCCTTTGTGTCAAGGTAGTCTCCGATCTTGATGAGGCGTTTGCCTATATAAATAAATACGGTTCACAACATACTGAAATAATTCTCACTGAAAATTATTCAAAAGCACAGCAGTTTATTACTGAAGTTGATGCTTCGGCGGTTATGGTAAACGCCTCTACCAGATTTAATGATGGTGGCCAATTGGGACTTGGAACAGAAATCGGTATTTCAACCACCAAGCTTCATGCATATGGTCCTATGGGACTTGAAGAACTGACAACCAGGAAATTCGTTGTATATGGCCAGGGGCAGGTCAGAAGTTGATACGAAAGACAGGTATTCTTGGGGGAACCTTTGATCCTGTCCACAATGGGCACCTGGCCTTAGCGCATGCTGCAGGAAAACTTTGTGAACTCTCAGAGGTTATGCTGCTTCCTGCGGCAGTTCCACCGCACAAACAGGGACAGAATATAAGTGATTTCTCTCATCGAACCGAAATGCTTACCATTGCGTCTCGGGAAATTCCTCTTCTTCATGTCTCCTCACTTGAGAAGATGCTCCCTCCACCTTCATACACCATCGACACCCTGCAGTATCTTGAACTGCACTCTATTGGAGAGGTAGAATTTTATTTTATTATTGGAGCTGATGCTTTTCTTGATATACCCTCATGGTATAAATATACAGAAGTCCTCAATCACTGTCATTTTATTGTTTTTTCCAGAAATGGGTACAAGAGAAAAAAACTTCATCGAATTTTCAAGCAACTGAACTACAGTAGAAGAAAGGGTCGTTGGGAAAATACTCAATCGGGAAAGTCCATCTTTACTTCAGATACTTCTCTTCCGGTAATTTCTTCATCTGATATTCGCAAAAGAATTTCAGCAGGTCTTCCTGTAAAAAAACTCCTTCCTGAAGGGGTTGACCGGTATATAAAAAAGAATGGCTTGTATCAGTGCTGAGGTGAAGTGGATGTGATTCTGAGACTCCTAAGTAGATTGTCCTCAAAAAGTCACAACCAACTGTTATTGTAGAGTAAAGACTTTAAAAAGGTAGTACACTATGCAA
>Ga0256840_1000745_pt1 | contig 32621 bp, 29 predicted proteins | sample 355202metaG_FD_185969 | JGI IMG/M metagenome (GOLD analysis project Ga0256840, IMG submission 185969) | Hydrothermal vent microbial communities from Mid Atlantic Ridge, Atlantic Ocean - 355-202 | ecosystem: Environmental > Aquatic > Marine > Hydrothermal vents | place: Atlantic Ocean: Mid...
GCTTCTCGTCTTGAGTATTTTGTATTGTGTGATATATATTTGTTTAGTCTCATAACATCTCTTTCATTTACTTCGTATGCCTGCATTGATTAAATCGTGAATATGAAGAATACCTAAAATAATACCAGATTCATTTGTAATGGGTAGCACTTGTATTCTGTCGTTTTCTATAATTTCAAGTGCTTCAGAGGCGAGGAGTTCAGTGTTGGTATAGCTTTTAGGGTTTTTACTTGCATAGTCAATAGCGAAATGCTCTAAAGAAAAACCTTTTTGAAGCAGGGCACGTCTTAGGTCACCATCACTAAGGATAGCAACCAGTTTTTTAGTGTTGTCAACAATAAGTACAGTACCTACTTTGCCTTCACTCATCGTAATAATAGCCTTTTTTAGCGTGGTAGCTATGTCAATAACAGGTAGGTTATCTGTTTGCATTAAATCTTTTATTTTGATAAAAAGTTTTTTTCCTAGTGTCCCCCCTGGATGAAAGGAAGCAAAGTCTTGTTCTTTAAAGCCACGATGTTCCATGAGTGCAACAGCTAAAGCATCGCCAAGAGCCATTGTAAGTGTCGTGGAGGCAGTAGGTGCAATGCCAAGAGGGCAAGCTTCTCTCTCTACAGATATATCTAAAAATACATCAGCATATTTTCCTAATGAGGAGAGGGGATTTGAGCTAAGTCCTATGAGAGGTATGTCAAAACGTTTAATGTGAGGCAGTATTTTAGTAAGTTCTTCACTCTCTCCACTAGAACTAATCGCAAGTAGGGTATCGCCTTTTGATATCATGCCTAAATCGCCATGTAGTGCCTCAGTAGGGTGCAAAAAGAAAGAAGAGGTTCCTGTACTAGCAAAGGTTGCAGCCATTTTAGCCCCCACAAGTCCAGACTTTCCAACACCTGTAATAATAAGTTTGCCTGTGGTCTGAAGTATAGTTTCTATTGCATCTAAAAAACTTTGGTCTAAACGTTCAGAAGCCTGATAAAGGGCATCTGCTTCAATAGTTAAAGTTTTTTGGGCGGTTTGTATAAGGTTCATTACTAGCACACTTTATGATTTGATAGTATGATTATATCATAAGTGAGGTTGTTAAAGGAGTACAAGGGTACTCCTTGTTGTAGGGTTAGGCTTGCTTACTTGATTCAACTTCCCCAGCATCAACTCTTTTAGAGAACTCTGTTTCTTCTCCTGCCGCAAGTATTTTGGACTGTTCAACCCAGTTCTCTCTAGCTGCTCTACCTGGGAAACCTAAGGTATCATCTGCCCAAGAAATGTTATCTGAAGTCCACGCAGCGATTTGATCAAAATGGTAAATACCCGCGTTATTTAATTCTTCTTCAATTTTGGCACCAATACCCTTAATACAAGAAAGGTTGTCTGCTTTTCCATCACGTGGTGAAGAAAGGAGTGCAGGTTCGATTAGCGTAGAAGCTATAACTCCCGAGGTAAGATCCGCAACAGTAGCACTTGTATTGCTAGTTGAGTTTTCTGTAGTGTGGACTATGCCTTGTGGTGTCTGTGATTCATCAAGGTCTGTATCATGACCGCAATCGTCATTTGCACAAGTCATTTTACCAAATAGGTAACCGATTATAAATCCCAATAGGGCAGCCAATAGTAAACATAATATCATTTGTGATGCAATTTCTAACATAATTATTCTCCTTGAATGTTAATTTCAACACGACGGTTTTTTTGTTTGTTTTTGCGTGTTGTATTTGGTACTAGTGGTTTTGATTCACCATACCCTCGAGCTGTTAAACGTTTGGCATCAATGCCTTTTTCAATAAGTCGAGCTCTAACAGTATCCACTCTCTTTTGTGAAAGTTTTTGGTTAAATATAGCAGATCCATCTGAATCAGTATGTCCAGCAATTTCTGCTTTTATATTTGAATGTTTTGAAAGAATGGTTGCCAACTTATCTACCGTTGTTTTACCTTTTTGAGTGAGCAACCCGCTAGCAACTCTAAATTCAATATTTTGAAGTTGAAGAAGTTTTGTAATTTTTTCTTTTACTTCTTCTTTCACAACCTGTGTTTGGGAAAGTTTCTTTTCTTCCTCTAATTTGGCTTTCTCTTCAGCCATTTTTTTCGCTTCATTCTCTGCATCTATTTTGGCTTGTTGTGCTTCTTCTGCTTTACGTGCAGCTTCTGTTTCAGCAGCTGCTTTTGCTAAAGCTTTTTGATCGATTGTCGTGTTGTTGACGATGGTAAATGTATCAGATGTGAGAATTTGATTCATCGCACCTAGCGCTTCTTGTGTTTCAACCATACCCGAAATGTTTAGCACTTCATCTTTATATTCAATTTTACCATTTGTATATTTTTCTATAAATTCAGGAAGAATACTTTCAGTAAAGGCAATAGCTCCATTATCTACAAGGTTTGCTGCCTGGGTTATGTGCGTAGTTGTTGATGTAGGTAATTTCGAACGAAGTGTTTCTCCTTGGGATTGTGTATTAAATGTACCAGCTAAATCTACTTTTTCAAGTGTTTTTGTAATATAAAAATGAATAGGTTTTTCTTTGATAACATTTGTATTGTTTTGAGAAGACAGTGTTGAAGTATTAAGTAGGTTTTGCATTTCACGTTGTGCTTCATAATTTGTTACGTCACCATAAACACGTAGCGTATTGTTAGAATAGATGATTTTACCATTGTTATAATTCTTGATAAAGTGAGGCAATATTTTATTGGTAAGCGTCACAGCTTCTTCCCCTAAAAGAGTTGCATCAATGGATGTATGGATCATTGTTAGATGACTAGAATTAGCTGCATACGTATCAGAAAATGAAGTTTGCTGTTGATCATTTGAAAAACTACCTTGTAGAGCATAGGCACTTTCTTTTTGCGTAATGGTATAGTCCATATAGTGTTTCACTGCCGTAACAGCTGGAGTCGTAGCAACTTGTGTAGGTGTTTCTGAAGTGACGTGAATACTGTCTTTTTTGCTCCATACACAAAATATGATGAGCAACAACAATAAAAGTAGCCAAGGCCAAATCTTTTTCATATCGTTTCCTTTTTTCCAATATTTTATTGAAATATAAAGCTATTACATAGTGCTTAATATAACTTTTCATAAATATTATACATATTTTTAGATGAAAAATGCTTAGAGGATGAAGAAGGGTTAAAAAGGGTTAAAATTGGTTTCCCTCCAAGTAGGGGAGGGAGAAAAGAAGAATTAGAGTATAAAGATAGTAGGGATAATAAGTGGGTACCTTTTTTTAGTACGAATAACGTGTTTTCTTATACTGTTTCTAATGTCATTTTCTATATCTTTATGGTCTTTGAGTGCTTCAGGTTTCATGTTTAAAAGCATAGTCTCAAGCATCACTTGTATTTCTTTTTGGAATTTTTTGTCATCCTTATCTGGCACTAGACCATGTGTTGTCACCACAACATTACCTACAATTTTTTGATCACTTTGAGAAATCTGTGCAACTACATTCACAATGCCATCTTCAGCAAGCTTTTGTCTGTCAAGTACTACATCATTTTCAATAGTCATATTGTTTTGGTTGTCAATATATGTTTTACCAGATTTGATTGTTTTTACTTTTTTGAGGTATTTGGTTGACAGTTCTATTTGGTCACCATCACCCATGAGTAGTATATTTCTCTCGTCTACACCACACTCTACGGCAGTTTTTGCATGTTTTGTGAGGTGGTTATATTCACCATGAACTGGTAAGAAAAATTTAGGTTGAATAAGACGCAAGATAAGTCTTTGTTCTTCTTGCCCTGCATGACCAGAGACGTGAATGTCTGCAAATTCTTTGTAGCGTACAGTACATCCTGCCTTCATAAGTTTGTTTAAAAGACTAGAAACCGAACCTTCATTCCCAGGAATTGCAGATGCAGAGATGATAACTGTGTCAGAAGGCTTAAGCTTAATATGCCTATGCTCATCTGTTGCCATACGGTTCAATGCAGCCATCGTTTCACCTTGTGAACCAGTGGTTACGATGAGCACTTCATGGTCAGCATATTTTGGTACTTCATGTACTTCAATGAAATGTTTATCTTCAATATCTACAAATCCTAAGGCACGGTTTGTCTCAATGTTTCGCTCCATTGAACGTCCGATAACACAAACTTTTCTTCCATGCTTAACACCTCTTTCCATGGCTTGTACAATACGGTGTACGTTAGAAGAAAAAGTAGACATAAGTATTCTTCCCTTAGCAAGTTCAAAGAGTGTATCAAAGGTCTTACCGACTACTTTTTCTGACTTAGTAGATCCTGGATTGTGTGAATTTGTTGAGTCAGAGAAAAGACAAAGCACACCTTTTTCGCCATAGTGTGCAAAACGACGTAGATCCATAGTGTAGTTGTCTACAGGTGTATGGTCTACTTTAAAGTCCGCTGTATGTATGACAGTCCCTGCAGGTGTCTCTATAGCTAAAGAACAGGCATCTATGATAGAGTGGGTGTTGTGCATCCATTCTATTTGCATGTCACCAATTTGGTGTTGTTTTCTCATGGTGACATAGTTGAAGTGTTTTGTATACTGAGAAAGTCCATGCTCGTTAAATTTGTTTTCTATCATTGCAAGTGCAAGTGGTGTTGCATAGATAGGGAACTGTAACTCTTTAAACAAGTAAGGCATCGCACCAATATGGTCTTCATGACCATGTGTAATGATACAAAAGACTTTTTTACCACTTTCTTTGAGCACATGCAAGTAAGAGAAGTCTGGTACCAAGATATCTACCCCATGCATAGTCTCATCAGGGAAAGACATACCTACATCTATGATAATAGCTGTAGTTTCAGTCTCAAGTACTGCCATGTTTCCGCCGATTTCACCAAGACCACCTAGTGGAGTAAAACGGATTTTATCTGTTAGTGTCATATCCCCATTTCTCCATGGGTTCATCGTTGCATCTTTAATGCTATCGTTCAGTTCAAGATACTTTCTCATCTCGTCATTTACAGTAGTAATGTTTCTGCGTTTTCCTCTACCTTTATTACCTCCAGCATGACGGTTGTTGTTTGGTTTCCCTCCAGATTTGTTGCTATGGTTTGGCTTATTGTTGTTTCTATTGTCGCCAGTATTTCTGTTTTGATTGTTACTGTTACTGCTATTATTTCTATTTCTATTTTTATTTTGGTTAGGATTTGATTTTTTATTTCCATTTGGTGCAGGTCTATCTTGCACGTTACCATCTACTTCTTTCTTAGGTGCAGGTACTCTATTGCCATTAGGGTTAGGTTTCCTGTTAGGGTTAGGGCGGTTAGTATTGTCGCCTTGTGAGTTTGCTCTTGGAGTATTGTTGTTTTGTCTATGCGGGTTTGGACGTCTTTCTCTTGGGGCACTAGGAGTTTTTGGCTCTTGACTTTGAGAGTTTACGCTTGGGTTGTTGTTTTCCATCTAAATTATCCTTTAGTTCATTATATAATTGATGATAAGTTGATGTCTCGGCTTCATGAGGTCGCAGGTTAGAGTCTAACTCTAGCTCTGTAAAAAGTTGATTGACACTATCTTTAGAAAAAGAAACCATAAGATTTTTAGAGAGTTTTTTGCGTGGTTGTTGAAAAGCTATTTTCAAAAACGCTTCAAACTTTTCGTCATCTCTTGACTGGTTTTTTTCTATTAAAAGCACTGCAGAAGTAACGTTTGGAGGTGGTACAAATGCTTCAGGTTCTACCTCAAAACACAATGTCGCTTTTCCTACAGAAGAAGCCAAAACAGAAAGAGCTGAAAACGCTTTTTGTTTGACCTCTGCTGCAAATTTAACAGCTACTTCTTTTTGGACCATTACCAAAACACTCTGGCAATGCTCATCTTTAAATGCTTTTAAGATGATATTGGTCGCGATATAATAGGGCAAGTTAGCCACTAGATGATAAGGCTCATCTAGTAGACTTCCCGACTCCCAACGCTCAAGCACATCCCCACAACATAGTTCAAATGTTCCATTTTTGATGGGTTCTTCAAACTCAGATGTTAGATGCTCACATAATCTTTTATCAACCTCAAATGCCGTGACATTACGAACTTTCACAAGTTCTTTGGTTAAATCACCTAAGCCAGGCCCAATTTCTGCAACTTTCAAGTTGTCATGGGGCATCGCTTGGACGATTTTTTGTAGATAATAGTCATTTTTTAAAAAGTTCTGACCAAATTTTTTAGAAGCAAATTCGGACAAGTTATCAATAATCATACTATAAATATCCTTATATGCTCTACACTCATCCTCAATTTGGGATAATTTTTGTATAATTCTACCATAATTTAAAATGAAAAGAGTTAGAAATAATGGACTATTTTGCAAAAAGAATCATACCTTGTTTAGATGTAGACAATGGGCGTGTAGTCAAGGGGGTGAACTTTGTCGGTTTACGTGATGCAGGAGATCCTGTAGAGGTAGCGTATAGATACAATGAAGAAGGTGCAGACGAGATTACTTTTTTAGACATTGGTGCAACTCATGAGGGACGTGATACGATCGTTGATGTGGTTAAACAAGTAGCAAAAGAAGTATTTATACCACTCACTGTGGGTGGCGGCATACGCGAATTGGCAGATATTTATAATCTCTTAAATGTAGGCTGCGACAAAGTGAGCATTAATTCTGCTGCTATTAAAAGACCAGCATTTATAGAAGAAGGTGCAAAACGTTTTGGGTCACAGTGTATTGTTGTGGCGATTGATGCTAAACAAGTATCGCCAAACAAATGGAACATCTTTACACATGGTGGCAGAAATGATACAGGCATAGATGCATTGGAATGGGCGAAAGTTGCTTATGAACGAGGTGCTGGAGAATTACTTGTCACTTCTATGGATGCAGATGGTACCAAAGCAGGGTTTGATAATATACTCAACAAAAAGATATCAGAACTTGTCAATATCCCAGTGATTGCTTCTGGAGGTGCAGGAACAATGCAACATATAGAAGAAGCTTTTACACTTGGCAATGCAGATGCAGCATTGGCCGCTTCCATTTTCCACTTTAAAGAGATTGACATTTTAGAATTAAAAGAGTATCTTCGCAAAAAAAATATAGCAGTAAGGATTTAAGATGATTATTTGTGCAGGCAAAAGTGAACAATTTGATTTTGCAGTACCCGTAGGTATAGGTATGGTAGATGTTGCAATGAACTTAACAAAATTATGTATGGCAGAAACACCAAAGTATCTACTTTTTATAGGAACAGCAGGCTCTTACGGAGAAAAGAAAATATTTGATATTGTAGAGTCAAAAGCAGCTACCAATATAGAAAACAATTTTTTTATTGGAGGTGCGTATACCCCTATAGACAATTTAGTTTCTGCAACAGAAGATGTTTCACGTGAAACACTTGTAAATTCTTCAAATTATATAACTAGAAACCAAGAGATAGGAAAGCAGTATATTGAAAAAAATATTCATTTAGAGAACATGGAGTATTTTGCAGTGCTTAAGGTGGCACAATCATTTGGTATTCCTGCAGGAGGTGTGTTTTGTATTACGAATTATTGTGACAAAAATGCACATGAAGACTTTCTAAAAAACCAAAAAGAAGCTATGGAAAAACTTGCAGCTTTTATTCAGAAGTAAATGATGACTAAGCAAATCATACAGGACTTCACGAAAGAAGAGTTGGCAGAACGTATTAAGCCAGCTTTTAGAGCTAAGCAGGTGTATCACTGGATGTATCATAAATATGCAAACTCTTTTGAAGATATGAAGAATCTTCCTAAGCAGATGAGGGATGAGTTAGAGAGTGAATATACTGTTTCTCCGTTAAAACAAGTCATGGTACAAAACTCAAAAGATGGTAGCCGCAAGTATTTATACGAACTTCATGATGGTCACACAGTTGAAGCTGTATTATTGTTGATGAGAGATAAGGAGTATCATGAAGATGGCTCTGTAAAGCATCAGGAACGCTATACAGTGTGTATCTCTTCTCAAGTAGGGTGCAAGGTAGGCTGTGCCTTTTGTTTGACTGCAAAGGGTGGTTTTATGCGAAACTTAACAGCAGGTGAAATAGTCGAACAGGTACGTCTGATTAAGCAAGACAATGACATTGCTAGCAACCGTCGTGTCAACCTAGTGTATATGGGTATGGGTGAGCCACTTGACAACTTAAAAGAAGTTGTACAATCTGTGAAAGTTTTTTCTGAAGAGGATGGCATGGCAATAGCCACACACAGACAAACTATTTCTACTTCAGGGCTCTCTTCCAAGATTATCAAGCTTGGCAAAGAAGAGCTAGGTGTAAATTTGGCTATCTCTTTACATGCAGTAGATGACGATTTGAGAGAAACACTTATGCCTATTAACAAAGCGTATAATATAAAGTCAATTATAGATGCTGTTAAAGACTTTCCTGTCAACGATAGAAAGAGGGTGATGTTTGAGTACCTTGTCATTAAGGATGTCAATGATGACATCTCTGCCGCGAAGAAGTTACTCTCACTTTTAGATGGTATTAAATCTAAAGTAAACTTGATTTATTTTAACCCCTATGGTGGTACTGAATTTAAGCGTCCAAGTGAGATGGATATGAAAAAATTTCAAGACTACTTGACATCACGTGGGCTTCATTGTACGATACGTGAGTCTAAAGGTTTAGACATTTCTGCTGCGTGTGGACAGCTGAGAGAACAAGAGATTAAGGAAGGAGTTTAGTATGCCTATTTTAGATATGTTTATGTTAGGTTTTTTAGTTGTGATTGCAATCATTGGTGTAGGGTGGATAATACTTGAATCACGTTCTGATGATGAGAAGTAAAAGAGATATGAATTGTTTCACGTGAAACAATTCATTTTTAAAAAGAAAAGTTAGACCTTATTAAATACGCGTAAATCTTTCGAGTATATCAGCTTTTTCATAGATATAAAATCCTCCCGACTCTCAATATAAAACTGACTTCCATAAGTAAATTCAAGACTTTGAGCATGAAGCATCAAACGACGTGCCCCATGGTCTATGAGCCTCTCTTCCTCACTTTGTACCATGTCTAAGTAAGCATCCGATGCAGCATAGGTGGCACCATATATTGGGTCACCTAAAATAGGATGTTTCACGTGAAACAAATGGATACGTATTTGATGGAGCCGTCCAGTATGAGGATAACATGCCACGAGAGAAGCATCCAGCTCTTCGTCATACTGAAGAGGTACAAAGTCAGTATGAGAGGCTTTTCCCTCTTCCTTGATGAAGACTTTGTGTTTTGTTTCTTCGTAGCCTTCTTTGTTAACAAGTATAGGTTCTTTGGAGCTAAAAGGTTCAGTAAGTTTTCCATCTACCCATGCAAGATAAGTCTTTTTTATGGTACGTTTTTCAAAGCATCCTTTGATGTGCGTCTCTGCTTTCTTGTGTTTGGATGCGAGTAAAAGACCTGAGGTTTCCATGTCTATCCTGTGCGTTGAGTTTGCATTATCTCCTGCAACAGTTCGTACTTCATCTAACATTGAGTAGGGGGTAGCCATAGTATTTGGATGGACTAAAACCCCTGAAGGTTTTTCAAAAATCATAAAATCATTGTTTTGAAAAGTAGGGCGTACACCTTTGCCTTTAGGTCGAAAAAAAACCATCTCTACATCACCTTGCACTTTGGCTCCTGTATAAGTCGTAGACTCACCATTTACAATGAGACGTCCTTTTGCTATGTGTCTTTGTGCTTGTCCTTGGGTAAAGTTTAGGGTGTGCATGACATAGAGAAAGGCGATGGTTTCTTCTTCAATGTGAAATTTTTCTTTAACGAATGGCATGAATATGTTTACCTCTATATAACAGATTTTAGGATAGAATTCTAGCATAAAAAATAGGGGTCTGGCATTAATGATATGTCACAAAGTGATGTAGCGTTAGTGCCTGACTCTCAAAGGATTAAGAATATGGTTGAAAGATATGCAAGAGAAGAGATGACGCAACACTGGACACAACATGCAAGATATGCAGCGTGGCTAGAAGTAGAAAAAGCAGCAGTTAAAGCATGGGCTAAACTTGGAAAAATCCCTCAAGATGATGCAGACAAGATTGTAAAAAATGCGACGTTTTCAGTAAAACGCATAGAAGAGATAGAAGCTATCACAAGACATGATTTAATCGCGTTTAACACTTCTGTGAGCGAAAGTCTTGGAGAAGAGTCAAGGTGGTTTCACTACGGTATGACATCTTCGGATGCAGTTGACACTGGTGTAGCATTGCAAATGAAAGCTTCACTTGAAATCATCATCGCAGATACCAAGATGTTGATGGCATCCATCAAAACCAGAGCAGAAGAACATAAGATGACATTGATGGTAGGACGTTCACATGGTATACATGGAGAACCTATTACTTTTGGTTTGACTTTGGCTGTATGGTATGACGAGATGTCAAGACACTTAACGAACCTAGAGCAGACTATGGAAGTCATATCTGTGGGTCAGATATCAGGAGCTATGGGTAACTTCGCACATGCTCCACTAGAGCTTGAAGAGTATGCCATGGCAGAACTAGGTTTAAAACCAGAGCCATGTTCAAATCAAGTAGTACACAGAGATAGATATGCAAGACTTGCAACAACGTTAGCACTTATGGCTTCTTCCATAGAAAAGTTTGCAGTACAAGTGAGACACTTACAAAGAACAGAAGTGTATGAAGCAGAAGAATTTTTTGCCAAAGGGCAAAAAGGAAGCTCTGCTATGCCACATAAAAGAAACCCGATACTCACAGAAAACATTACAGGGTTAGCACGTATCATTAGAACGTGCGTGACCCCTGCTATGGAAAATGTAGCGTTGTGGCATGAGCGTGACATTTCACATTCATCAACTGAGCGATTTTGGTTACCTGATGCATTCATCACCACGGACTTCATGTTGCACCGCATGAACAATGTCATCGCAAACCTTACTGTAATGCCTGAGAACATGATGAAAAACCTTAACCTTACTGGTGGGTTGGTCTTCTCCCAAAGAGTGCTTCTGGAGCTTCCTATCGCAGGTGTGAGCCGTGAAGATGCGTATCGTATAGTACAACGTAATGCAATGAAGGTTTGGGAAGAGATACAACAAGGAAAATCAAGTACCAATGATAAAGGTGAATCACTGTACTTGCAATACCTACTTGCAGATGATGAACTTAGTGAATCTCTTTCTGAAGAACAAATACGAGAGTGTTTTAATTTTGACTATTATACAAAGAATGTAGATAAGATATTTACTAGAGTGTTTACTTAAGTACTCAGCAACAATTCAAGTGTTTAAAAACATGTTTTTAAACACTTGAATTCACCCTTTTTATAATGGCTTTTTCCCACTAATGCCCGACTATACAGCCTTTCAAAACTTATCACCTTTTCTTATAAAAAAAATGCCTAAAAATGATATAAATTTTCAAAAGTACACAAGCTTAATTTGAGTAAAATCGGATTAAATTATCACAAAAAATGTGATACGCACAATGTAAGAAATGATATGGAGATATAATGATTAGAGTAGTTAAGCGAAATGGAAGAGTCGAAACTTTAGATGTCACAAAGATACAAAAATATACCGCTGCAGCAGTAGAAGGTCTTGTACGCGTGAGTCAGAGTGAACTCGAAGTAGATGCAAAGCTACAGTTCCGAGATATGATAAGCTCTGAAGAGATACAAACCACTCTCATTAAAACTGCTGTAGACAAGATAGACATAGACAGACCTGACTGGACTTTTGTAGCAGCTCGTCTTTTCATCTATGACATCTACCACAAGGTTACAGGATTTACAGGATACAACAACTTTAAAGAACACATGGAACGTGGAGAGAAAGAAGGACGCATCGTTCTTGGACTCAAAGAGAAGTATGACCTTGACGATTTGGGGGCATACCTCAAACCAGAACGAGATTTACAATTTACCTACCTTGGCATTAGAACACTCTATGACAGATACTTACTCAAAGACAAGCAAGGTGTACCTATAGAACTTCCTCAGCAACTTTTCATGGGTGTTGCAATGTTCCTAGCTCAAAATGAATTTGATTGTCAAACATGGGCGAAAAAATTTTATGACATCTTGTCAAAGTTTGAAGTCATGGCAGCTACCCCTACCTTGTCAAATGCACGTACACCTAGACACCAACTTAGTTCATGTTACATCGGGTCAACACCTGACAACATTGAAGGTATATTTGATGCCTACAAAGAGATGGCGTTACTTTCTAAGTTTGGTGGGGGCATCGGGTGGGACTGGTCTTTGGTTCGTGGTATGGGTTCATTTATAGATGGACATAAACATGCAGCAGGCGGCATAGTTCCTTTTCTTAAAATAGCCAATGACGTAGCCATAGCTGTTGACCAGCTAGGTACCCGTAAAGGGGCGATAGCTGTTTACGTAGAGCCTTGGCACGTTGACATCAAGGATTTCCTTGACTTAAAGAAAAACTCTGGAGAAGAGCGTCGTAGAGCACATGATCTTTTTCCTGCTATCTGGCTCAATGACCTCTTTATGACTAGAGTCGCAGCAGACGAAATGTGGACACTCTTTGATCCATTTGAAGTGAAAGAGTTGACAAGCCTTTACGGCGAGGACTTTGAAAAACGTTACATAGAGCTTGAAAATAATGATGACAAAATAACACGCGACCGTGTGTCTGCTAAAGGTCTATGGAAAGAGATGTTACGTTCGTACTTTGAAACAGGTAATCCATTTTTGACATTTAAAGACACAGCAAACAGAGCAAACCCTAACAAGCATGTAGGTGTCATACGTTCTACAAACCTGTGTACAGAGATATTTCAAAACACTGGACCTAACACCTACAAAACTCAGTTTACATTTGATGACGGTAGCGTAGAAGCATATGATGAAAATGAAATGCTCACCGTTGACAATGGCACAACAAAACCAGCCAAAAAAGTCACAGCACTTGACAGCCTAAACGGTAAACAAATCTGGATAGTAGACAAAGAAAAAACAGATGGTGACACAGCCGTATGTAACTTAGCTTCTGTCAATCTCTCTAAAGTAAACACAGAAGAAGACATGGCACGTGTAGTGCCTATAGCAACACGTATGCTTGACAACGTGATAGACTTAAACTTCTACCCACTAGCCAAAGTAAAAAAGACAAACGAAAAGTCACGCTCCATAGGACTGGGTGTCATGGGTGAAGCACAAATGCTAGCAGAACAAAGCATAGAGTGGGGAAGCGATGATCACTTTACAAAAATAGATGAAGTGATGGAATCATTCTCTTACCACATCATCAAAGAGTCATCTAACCTAGCACTTGAAAAAGGTGCTTACCCGACATTTGAAGGTTCCGACTGGTCAAAAGGTATCTTCCCTATAGACAAGGCAAATGCTGAAGCATGTAAACTTGTAGACCGTGGTGGACTGTTTGGCTACACGCATGACTGGCAAGCACTGAAAGAAAAAGTAAAGACAGATGGTATGCGTAACGGTTACTTAATGGCTATTGCCCCTACATCTTCTATCTCAATTTTAACGGGAACAACACAAGCCATAGAGCCTGTGTATAAACGTAAATGGTTTGAAGAAAACCTTTCAGGGCTCATCCCTGTGGTTGCACCAAATTTAAGTGCTGACACATGGCAGTACTACACACCAGCGTATGACTTAGACCAAAACTTGCTCATAAAAGCAGGAGCCATTCGTCAAAAGTGGCTAGACCAAGGACAGTCGCTTAACATCTTCATCACGCTTGACAAAGCTTCTGGTAAATACTTAAATGAAATTTATATGAATGCTTGGAAGTTTGGGTTGAAGAGTACTTATTATTTAAGAAGTCAATCGCCTGAGTCAAGTGGGGATATTGAGGATAGAAGTCAGGAATGTGTTGGGTGTCAGTAGTGTTTTCATTTAAAATAAAAGAAGACAATAGTATGAAGAAGTTTTATGTTTGCATGATGATGTCTGTCCTAGGATTGACTGCATGTAGCAATGTTAATCCTGATGCAGATAAGAAAATGCCTAAAAAATTTGTTCAAGTGAATACTTCTGAATTAGGATTAGAAAATTCTAAGAATAAGGATGAACTACATATGTCTTATGATAAAAATAGTGAAAAAGAAAAAAAATATCAACAGCTACAAAAGATAAAAAAAGATAATGAACAATATAAGGAGAAAGAGTTTAAAGCTTTTATTCGAGAACAAGATAAAACTCAAGGTAGATAAGGTTTTTTCTTTTTTGTTCATGCAACAAAAAATGAAACGAACCCAAAGTTAGCAAATGCGGTTCATGTAGTGAAAACTTCTTCAGTAAAACAAAAAAATGAATACGCTATCGCTGGTGAATAAATTTTTTTGTGCATTTAAATTTAATTGCCTAAGGAACTGTAGGGTGTTGTGCCCTCACAACACCAAAACTTTAAACGTACGAAAAAATAATGTTCGCAGATTTGTATTTTCGGTGTTGTCGTGGGACAACACCCTACAAAAATGTATCAAATACACTTAAAATCCAAAATAACCTACCTAACACGTAAAATAACCCATTTTAAACCCTTTTCCGACCTCTGATATGGAAAATAAAATAAAAATGCTTATTTTTCCTGGTACATTTTGGTGTTTTGTAGGGTGTTGTGCCCTCACAACACCAAAACTTTAAACGTGTATAAAAATTATGTTCGCAGATTTGTATTTTTGGTGTTGTCGTGAGACAACACCCTACAGGATTTTATTTCCCCATATACAATTGTCTCGGACGAGCAATCTTCGAAGTCTCATCTTTTTTAAATTCTATCCATTGTGTTATCCATCCTACGGTACGCCCGATGACAAAAATCGGGGTAAACATCGATTTAGGTATTTTGAGTGCGGTTAAAATGATACCCGTATAAAAATCTATATTAGGGTAAAGATTACGTGAAACAAAATACTCATCACTTAAGGCTATTTCTTCTATCTTCCTAGCTATTTTCATGAGTTCTGTGTCTAGTCCTAGTTCATCACGTAGTTCATCTTGTAAACCTTTAAGTATTTTGGCACGTGGGTCAAAGTTTTTGTAAACCCTGTGTCCAAAGCCCATGAGACGAAAGTCATCGTCAGGGTCTTTGGCCTTTTCTATGAATGCTTCTACTTTGTCTACAGAGCCTATGAACTCTAGCTGTGCGATGACAGATTCGTTGGCTCCTCCATGGGCACGACCCCAAAGTGCAGCGATGCCTGAACTTATGGCTACATAGGGGTGGGCACCTGTGGATGCAACTCCACGTACCACTGTAGTTGAAGCATTTTGTTCATGGTCTGCATGTAGGATGAAGATGGTATCCAGTGCACGTACTTCTACATCTTTAATGTCTTCATGTCCATAACTGCCTAGGTGCATCTTAGCTCCAGGGTAAGCACGCATCATAGTAAGGAAATTTTTGGTAAATGAGAGGTCTATATCGGGTTCAACAAAAGGAATACCTAGAGAGTGACGGTAAGAAAAAGCAGCAATGGTAGGGATTTTAGAGATGATACGGTGTGCCATTTCTAGGTATTCACTTTCATTCTCAATGTCTAAATGCTCATCGTAAAAAGAAGCAAGAGCAGTTACTGCAGCAGAGAGTGTAGCCATAGGATGTGCATTATCAGGGAAGGCATCAAAAAGTTTTTGAAGTCCTCTGTGGAGGTAGGCACGATGTCGTATCTCAAGGTCAAAACTTTGCAGTTCATCTTTGTTTGGCAGGCGACTATTGAGGAGCAAAAAGCAGATCTCTAGGTAGCTGTGACTGTTTGCTAGCTCTTCTATGGGTATTCCACGGTAACGAAGTTCACCTTTTTTGCCATCTATGAAAGTAATGGTAGATTCACAGGCTGCAGTGGCAGTAAATCCTGGGTCATACGTGAACATGCCAGAGTCAGTAAAAAAACTACGTATGTCGAGTACGGAAGGACCTCTTGTACTTTTTAAAATGTCGTATTCGTAGCTGTCTCCTGTTTGGTTGTTGGTTAAGGTAACAGAATTTTTTTGCATGATAAAGCTCCTTTTTGTTTAGTATAGTTTGCTTTTGTTGAATATGTGTGTAACCAAGCTTTTTTGAGGTCTTGGCTATAATATTGTAAAAATAAAAAAGGTTGTATATGAATTTTGATAATGTAAGTGTAGAAGTAGAGGGGAACAGTTATTTTGATGGTGCAGTGACAAGCCGCACAGTACACTTCGCAGATGGGAGTAAAAAGACTTTAGGATTTATGCTTCCTGGTACATATGAATTTGGTACAGACGCAGCAGAACTCATGGAAATTACTTCAGGCGAATTAGAAGTGAAACTTCCAAATGCGGATGCGTGGAAGTCCATTAAAGGAGGTGAATCTTTTGATGTACCTGCCAATAGTAAATTTCAAGTAAATATACAGAGAATAACAGATTATTGTTGTTCTTATATCTAAATTGTTGTACTATGTTGAGAACAAAAACAGGAGCATAATACTATGAAATTAAAAATAATCATTGCCAATATTTTAATCTTTTTTGTCATGGGTCAAAATAGTATAGCAAAGGAAAATTCTTTTGTTTCACAAAGTGATAAGCAAAAGCATGCACTTGTTTCTGCTGTCATTGCAACAGCAGTAACGGCTTATGCAAGAAATAGCGGTTCTTCTAAAGTCGAAGCATTTTTTTATGGAGCTGGAACAGCCATTGCCTTGGGTCTAGTTAAAGAAGGTATTGATGGGAGTAGCAAGGATGGAACGCAGTCATGGGGTGATGTTGGTGCCGATGTGTTGGGTGCTACTGCTGGGGCACTCATTTCTGCACAATTTGAATGGAAATTTTAAACGATACCATGTACTTCACGATAGATACACAAAAATAGTCTATACTCCCAATATGAAAGTCAAATATGGAGTCTCCCTCCCAATTAACTCCTTGGCTTTCTAGGCAGCTTTTTAGCTCTATACATACACTTTGATTTTACTCAGAGTGTACTCCTTTTTAATTATTTCTTATATAAAAAGTTGCCTTCCTTTCTATCCTTTCTAGGAAATAATATAAGCCAATAAGCCAATAGATGGACTAGATAATTCCACAGTAATTCTACTTCAAAAACTATCTAAAAATCAGCCAAAATGTGTATAATGTTTTTAATTAATAAGGGCATAAAATGGAACGCAAAAAAATATACAATCCTGACTCGGATGAAAAAACAGCTGATCGTAAGATATTTGGGGGAAATCCTACAGGGATTTTTGAACTCAATGATATAAAATACCAATGGGCATATAATCTTTGGGAAATGATGTTAAATAACTCTTGGTATCCCAAAGAAGTAGATATGACAAGAGATGTGAATGACTACAAACATCTTACTGATGCAGAAAAATCAGCATATGACAAAGTATTGGCACAGCTTATTTTCATGGATTCTTTACAGACAAATAATATTATTGATAATCTTAATCCGTTTATCACTTCGCCAGAGATAAACCTTATCTTAGTACGACAAGCATTTGAGGAAGCACTACATTCTCAAAGTTATGCTGTAATGGTGGACAGTATTTCTACAAATTCTAAAGAGATTTATGAACTTTGGAGAAGAGACATGAAACTCAAAACTAAAAATGATGCCATTGCCAAGGTATATGATGAGCTTTCTGAAAACCCATCAGATACAAATATCGTTAAAGCAATGTTTGCAAATCAGATACTTGAGGGTATCTACTTTTACTCTGGCTTTGCGTACCTTTATACATTGGCTCGTTCAGACAAAATGTTAGGTTCAGCACAGATGATTCGTTTTATCCAGCGTGATGAAGTAACACATTTACTTTTATTTCAAAATATGATAAATGCAACTAAAAAAGAACGTCCAGAACTCTTTACTCAAGAACTAGAAGACGATGTGTATGAAATGTTTAGAGATGCTGTAAAACTAGAGTCAGAATGGGGATCATATATTACACAAGGTCAAATACTAGGTCTTACAGATAATATCATCACACAGTATATTCAGCACCTTGCAGACAAAAGACTCAAAGCAGTAGGTATGAAGCCTCTTTATAATGTTGAACATCCTATAAAATGGGTAGATAACTTCTCTCAATTTAATGACCAAAAAACAAACTTCTTTGAGGGAAATGTGACAAATTATTCTAAGGGTAGTCTTGATTTAGACGATTTTTAAGATGATGTCTAAACCAAAAACCTTGGAAGTTGCGGCATTACAACTTTCAACATCCCCACGTTACCAAGAAAACTTAGATCAGCTACTTTCTCACTTATATACACACCAAGATAAATATCTTATAGTCGCACCAGAAGTCTGCTTAACAGGCTTTGATTATGCACATATGGCAACAGCTGCAAAGTTTTCAGCTAAAGCACTAAAAATACTGAAAAAAGAAGTAGATGAGCAAATAGTTGTTCTTACGCTCATTTTGGAAGAGGGAGATAGCTTTGTAAACCAAGCTGTAGTCATCCATAAACACAAAGTGCTGTACAGACAAAACAAAGTAAAGCTTTTTAAACTTGGTGATGAAGATTTGTATTTTCAAGCGGGTAAAAAAAAGAAAATACAATGTTTTGAAATAGAAGGTGTTAAGTATGCCATACTTATCTGCTTTGAATTACGTTTTAAAGAGTTATGGAAGCATATAGAGGGTGCAGATGTAGTGCTTATCTCCTCTAGATGGGGGAAAGTACGAAAAAATCATTTAGAGATACTTGTGCGTGCATTGGCTGTAATGAATCAGTGCTATGTTGTTTTGGCTAACAGTGCAGATACAGATATGGCAAGTTCTTCTTCTATTGTTTCTCCTTTTGGTAGCTACGTAATAGATGACACCCTTGACACCATTGAAGGTACTGTAGATTTTAGAGAAATAAAGAAAATGAGACGTTATATAGTTATGGATTAAACAGTGTCAAAGCCTCTTTAATTAGATTTTAGGTAAAATTCAGCCAATCAATGGGGATAAGGGACGTAGAAGTAGATGATAAAAGCAAGAAACAGACAAAATCTTGTACAAGAAATAGAAAAACATTTTGAATTAGATGCTCACGTGAAAGATGCTTTTTTAGCAGTAGATAGAGAAGTATTTGTACCCAATGAATTTAAACATCTCTCTTATAAACTAGATGCCCTTCCTTTGGCTGCGAGCCAATGGATATCCTCGCCTTTAACAGTAGCCAAAATGACACAACATCTTGAGTTGAAAAATGTGGATTCAGTGCTAGAAGTCGGCTGTGGCTCTGGATATCAGGCAGCAATACTTTCCAAAATATGTCGTCGCGTGTTTACCATAGAACGCATAGATGAACTTTTGAAAGAAGCAAAGAATAGATTTTCATCTCTTGAAATGCATAATATTTTTACACGTTTTGATGATGGACAAAGAGGCTGGAAGCAGTATGCACCATTTGAACGTATATTGTTTTCGGCAACTGCAAAAAAGATTCCTGAAATACTATTTGAACAGCTAGCAGAAGGGGGCATACTTATTGCACCTGTTGAAGAGGCGGAGAATTATCATATCATTACTCGGTTTTATAAAAAAAACGGACGTATTACTAGTGAGACGATAGAACAGTGTTTGTTCGTCCCAGTACTAGATGGCACTCAAAAGTAAATTAGCCCACATCATTCCGTTCATAAATAACTTCAAAAATCTCCGTCGAACAGGAGTCCGACTACAATTTTTCAAACCATTTCTAAATGAAAGCATGGGAGCTACTTTATCTTTTAGCACATAAAAGCTGTCAACCTTTCATTGAAATTATGCTATGATTTACAAAATGGTGACAAAATGAATTTAATTGATGGGGAAAGTGTATGGAAAAATTGATGAAACCTGTGGAGTACGCACAAGAGCTTGGGATTTCACGTCAAGCGGTGTATGCAAAAATTAAACGGGGTATCTTGACAGCTAAAAGTGTAGATGGGAAGCTTTACATAGTTGTTGACACAAGTGAAAGTCCAGAAGCACAAAAGTCTAAAAAAGAGTCTATATCTACAGCCACCCCAAAAGCGACTAGCACTAAACCAAAAGAAAATAAAGATTATGCTACTTTACTAGAGGCAAAAGATGAAACCATCTCTGTTTTAAAAGGCACAGTAAAAGATCTTAAAAAATCCAATAAACAAATTTCAAAAACTTTAAAAGGTGAGATAGACTTATTGAAAGAGGCCTTTCACGAAATGCGTACACTTTATGTGCATCAGCTAGAACAAAAGAAATCTACTGAGACGATTGACATTTATACGGAAGAAGAAGAGGACAATAGCAACTGGATAGGACTTAAAAAGTTTTTGAAAAAAGAAAATATCAAAAAAGAAAAACAACAAATAAAAGCAACAAAACGTTTAAAAAAAGCCTATAAAAATGGGGATATTAGACTTATGAAGGTAGAAGGAAAATTGAAGCTTAATGCTGACGAAGACTATCAGGATTTATTGGGCTAGTGCTTAGCTAAACAATGACAGCAACTTTTTTACGATGTCATCATTTGTAAATATCTTGACATGCCTAATGCCACAGCTTGAAAAATGTTTGATAATTTTTTCATCATGTTGTTGAAGATTGATTAGATATTTTTCTATATTTCGCTTACCTAAATAGGTTTTGACCTGCGTTGTATTTTGAGGACTAGTGAGTGTGACTTCCCCTTGAATTTTAAGTGATTCTTCTTCTTTGTCTCTTATGATGATAGATATGATTTCATGTTTCTGTGCAAGCAATGATAAATCTACCTCTTCTAAAAAGTCGCCTAGTACAAAAATAAGTGATGGTTTCTGTACACTTTGAAAGAGGTTTTTCATGGAGGCATCTGTATCTAAAGTAGTATGTAGTAAAGGCATTTCAAAAAGGGTCTTTGAAAATTGATGTATGGCATACAGTTGTTTTGTTGGCGGGATAACGATGTGTCGATCTTGGGTGTAACAAAAACCTGTAAATAGATCACCTTGGTGTTCGCAGGCATAACCTAAAATAGCTGCAATTTCTGTAAGTTTTTTTTGTTTAGCATTTCCTTTCGCAAAATAAAGAGATCCATCCATAAGAGCAGCAACAACAATAGAGACTTCCTTATGGGTTTGTGACTCTTTAATGTAAGGGACTCCGAGTTTTGCACTAATCATCCAACTTATTTTTCGTATATCATCCCCTGCTTGATATTCTCGAAGTCCTGAAAAATCATTACCTTCTCCATGCAGGCTAGAGAGATTGTTTCCTATTAGCAAGGTGTAAACTTGTTGTCTTGCGCTAAGTTGTAGGTTTTCTAGTGTTTTGCTCATTACGGGATGGGTAAAGTTTCAACTATTTGAGAGATGATTTCATCGCTTGTTAGATTTTTAGCTCTAGCTTCATAAGAAAGAACAATACGGTGTCGTAAAACACTATGAATAACAACTGATATGTCCGAAGGACTGACAAAGTCTTTACCTTTTAGATAGGCTTGTGCACGACTCGCTTTATAGAGGTCTATAGAAGCTCTTGGACTAGCACCAAAGCGTATGATATCTGTGAGGTTTTCTAGACCAAAACGATGAGGTTCTCTGGTAGCAGAAATGAGTTGCACCATGTAGCGTTCTATCTCTTCATCTATGTGAACATTTTCTAATGCTTTTTGTAAACCTTGTAAATTATCTAGAGACAATACTGCTTTTACCTCAGTAAAACTTTTTTTCGCTGCTTTTCTCATGATGTCTAATTCTTCATCTTCTGTGTTATGTTTGACAATGATTTTCATCATAAATCGGTCTAATTGTGCTTCAGGGAGACGGTAAACACCTTCTTGTTCTATGGGGTTCTGTGTTGCCATAACAAGGAAAGGGGCGGCTATTTTAAAAGTTTCATCCCCTATGGTCACCTGCCTTTCTTGCATGACTTCAAGTAAAGCAGACTGTACTTTAGCAGGGGCACGGTTGATCTCATCTGCTAAAAGAAGATGGGTAAAAATAGGTCCTTTTTTGATGCTAAAACTGTGGTCTTTTGGGTTATAAACCTGTGCACCTATAATATCTGAAGGCAGTAGGTCAGGTGTGAATTGAATGCGTTTTGCATCTAAGTTTATGGCACGACTTAAAGCATTAATGGTGGTTGTTTTTGCAAGTCCTGGAACCCCTTCTACAAGTATATGCCCATCACAAAGAAGTCCGATGAGTAAACTATCTATCATATCTTCTTGACCTATCACAGCGTTAGAGAGTTCTTTTTTTAATAGAGCTATTTTTTTATGTATATCATTCTGTATATCGTTCATAGTAAGTGCAATGCCTTTTCTTTTACTTCTCTTAAATTAATTTTACCATTTGCATACAAAGAGTCTTCTAACATATGTATACAAGAGCCAAAGACTTTACTTTCATTTGCCATCAGTATTTGCAGTAGTTCTTTTTCAGTTTTAGCATTTTTTATTTTTTCTTCTAATGGATCAATAGCTTTTTGTTGTTTTACTTTTTTTTGCCACGGTGAGACCTTTGCCGTAAGGTATCCACAGAAAAATACGAAGGGATAAGAAAACAATGTTTCGAACCAGCTCCAATCTTGCGTTAGAAGAGGAGGGGTATCCACTTTATCAATGAGGGTTGTCTTGTTTACTTCTGTAATCTTGAATTCTTTAGAAGGGATACGAAGCATATAAGCTTTTTCACTAGGTGGGTCAAAAGCCCTAATCGAAACTGCAGGCAAAGTAAAATCTTTGACATGAGAAAGTGCCATAGAATACTTGACGGTACTTTGTGTTCCTTGGGTACTTGACAAGGTTTTTACTATGGGTTTTTCTTTAAAGAGAGTAAAGTTTATATCAGGAGGAAGTATATTGGGTAGTAGAGGTAAATACCCCTTCCCCTCAATTGTGACATGAAATGGAAGTGCTTCATACGCTTTAGCTTGATGCCTTTTTAACGTAGCATCTAAAGTGAAATCACCCACAAGTTCTGTACCTTGAGGCAAAGACTTGACATGTAATGTGAGTGGGGGAACGGCAATAGCGTAATCTTTCGTAACAAGACCTTTGACATTGTCTCTGTCTCCTGAGAAGCTGTAAGCAACAGAGTCTTCAGAAGTAACCTTTTTTTTAAGCGTAAAGCGAATATTTACATTTTTGGGTTTTAGTGGATAGATGAGGTAGGTGTAACGTATTTGTAAAGCCTTGGCATTGCTTTTTTCTTTTATGTCAACCCGTTGGTAACTATAATTTTCATTTTTAACAAGGTCAAAGTTAAAAAGTAAAACCACATTGGGGTTTGTTTGGTTGACATCTAAGGTAAGCAGTACAGCTTCTTTGACATAAGGGTTTTTCTTGTCAACACGCAAGTGATAAGTAAAATCTTCTGCCTGTAAAATGATTGCAGGTAAATAAAGTAAACAGAGGGCAACCCATAGGTTACCAAGGTTGTGTTTCATGTATATATCCTTTATTGATAAGTTCATAAACTTTTGAACCTAGAGGTTGTTTTTGAGGCTTGTCATTTGAGATGAGTGTGTGCTTTTTTTGTTTTTCTTTCTTGTTCTTGGAAGTTTCCCCCGCACCTGAACTTGAAGCAGAACTTGGTTTATCTTCTTCTCTTTCTTCTTTCTTTTTATCCTGATTTCCACTTTTACTTGTCTGGGCACTTTGAGACTTTGGATGGGCTATGCCAAGTGATGCTGACAATGTATCTTCTAAAAACATAGTAAGCTTTAGGTTGTGTATGGCATCTGTATCAAAGCCTAACTGTAGGGCTTTTATATAATATATGTTAGCCTTAGTATATTGATGTAAATACACATAAGCATTTGCAGTGTTGTAATACAGTTCTTGTTTGATGGAAGGGGATGTGGACTTTATAGAATTGTAAATTTGTATAGCCCTTTGATAATTTCCTTCTTTATAGTGTGTATTAGCAAGTAGTATTTGGCTCTGTAGGGAAGGTTGGTCTATTTTTTTTAGTATCTGCTTTGTTCTGTTGTAGTCTTTATTGTTGTAATATGCATACGATTGATGGAGAGTATACCCATCAAGCGGAGATGCCTGTAAAGGAAGACCTAAAAATGTAAAAAGAATAATGAGATATTTTACTGCACGCGTATGCAAGAGTAAAAATAAAAGTGTAGCCAGAAGTAGCGGGATTTGATAGAGTTCTTTATAGCGGTGTTGCTCTTTTTTTATCCTATGCGTTTTTTCATTTTCTTTTAGAACAGTATTTATCTCTTTGGCAGTGGCTTCTGGAGTGACTGATGCACTTAGGTAGGTGCCATTGAGCTGTTGTGTTAAGTCATGTAAAAGAGGATTGATGTGTGTAATGACAAGGTTACCTTCTTTGTTTTTGAGTACAGAGCCATCACTCTTAGAGACAGTTGTTCCCTGTTTGCTTCCCAAGGCAAGAGTCACCAGTGAAATATCACTTGTGTCTAATAGTTGTACAAGTTCCTCAACGTTGCTCTCTTCTCCACCATCGGTCATGAGTATAAGTGTTTTAGGTGTGCTAGGAAGAGAAGAGAGTTTCTTAAAAAGTCTTTTGAGTGATGTCCCCTTAGTCAGTATAAATTCTGGGTTGAGGTTGTCTAAAGCTAGAGAGACAAGTGCATGATCTGTACTTGGAGGAGAAAGCAAAAGAGGGTTACTTGTAAAGGCGATGAGCATAATATGGTCTGTAACATTACGTGAAAGAAGATGCTTAATGGTCTTTTTAGCAAATAGATAGCGTGATTCAGAAAGGTCTTTAGCCTGCATAGAGTATGAGATATCTATAGCTATAATGATATCTTGCGTGTCTATATTTGCTTCTTGTAGAATCTCTTTTTGTATAGGTCTAGCAAGTGCAATAAGGAGCAATATGAGTATAAGAATATGTGTTTGCACCGTAATGCTTTTGGGTGATTTCATAAAAAATACAATAAAAGGAATAAGTAACCATAAAAACAGAGGCATTAAAAAACTCACTTGTCTCTCCTATGTAGCCAAAATGTCCATGCTAAAAGGACGATAAACACAAGACTTAAAGGAAAGAAAACCAATAGTTTTTGATGAAGGTAGTTTTCACTACGTATGTTTGAAGGTTCAAGTGTGTGTATCGCTTTGTAAATATCTTTTAGCTCTTTAGCACTTGACGCAGCATAAGCCTTTGCCTTAGTCTCTTTCGCGATAGTATTGAGTAGAGCAGCATCATAGGCTGATGCATTTCCTAGCCCTATGGTATAGATTTTAATACCCAAGTCTCTGGCTTTTGAGACAGCTTCTTTAGGAGAGGTTTTTCCCGAGTTATGATACCCATCTGTGAGTAAGATAATGGCTTTACTCTTGGCCTCACCAAATGAGAGGGTACGTATGGCTTGCATAATGGCATCACCTATGGCAGTACTCTCTCCAGCTATGCCAACATTTGTCATACGCAAAACATAGCTAAGAGAATCTAAGTCATACGTGAGTGGTGAGGCAGTATAAGCAAAAGTACCAAAAAGTACAACACCCATATTGTCATCATGACGCTCCTTAATGAAGTCTGATGCTAAAGCTATATTTGTATCAAACTTAGTTGAAAGTCTATCTTTGGGATTGAACCCACTTTGTGCCATAGAACCAGAAGCATCAAGTACCAAAATAAGATCACGACCTTTTTTATGGTTGGATTGTAGGGCATCGAACAAAAAAGGTTTTGTAAGGGCAAATACCATGAGTGTATAAAGAAAAATTTTCATCAAGCGTTCCCAAGAGATGAAAGTACTTTGTTTGGAAATCCATTCCAACTTAGGAAAATAGTAGACTGTAGTAGATAGCTTACACCACATAAAGCAGGGTAAAAAAAGTAAAAGTAAAAGATACCAAAAAGAGCCAAGTTCAAAATACATAAAACTATTTTAGCACTACTCTGATAAGTTTACGATATAATAATATAACTAAATAAAGAATAATGATTAATTTATGTTAGGGAAAATAATGAAATTAAGAAAAAAAATAATACAACTATGTACAGTATTGTTTTCATTGCTATATATAAGTTTTACACCAATATTTGCATCAGACTACCAAGAAGAAGCATCTGATATTATTATGAACTCTCTTCAAACACAACCTAAAAAAAGTTTTTTAAGACGACTTTATACACAGCTATTTTTTGTGCCTGTGTGGATGCATGAAGAAAGACTTTCCCCTGCGGCACAAGATTTATTTAACCATATTAAAGAAGACGATACACTTAATACACTAGGTAAACTATATAAAAGTAATTTAGCATTAGAAAGTACTGCAGTGAGTCTTTATGCAGAAGGTGGGACACTAACGCAAAAAATAGAATTAGAATTTAAAATATCTCAACTTTACTATGCATATACAAACTATGCTTATTTTGGAAGTATCAACTGGGGTGCTTTCCAAGCACGTATCTCTAACTTGATGGTCAATGATGTGAGTACTGAGTGGGTACTCCACAGACCCAAGGCGAATCCCATTTTGATGCTTGAAAATGCGGCACTTGGTGGAAGTTTAAATAAGGAACTAGAAGAAGCAGTACCTACACAGTTTGGATATGAGGCATTACAAAAAGAACTTATAAGATATAGAGAAATAGAAGCCAACGGTGGTTGGGCTAAGGTGGAACTGCAAGGTGTATTAAAAAAAGGAAATCAAGCCTTGGGTGTAGAGAGTTTACGTGAGCGGTTACGTGTCACAGGAGACTATATCTCTTGTGAAAAGAGCTTAGAGGACAATACCTATGACAAGTGTTTACAAAAAGCTGTAAAGATATTTCAAAAAAGAAATGGTTTGAAAGCTGATGGTGCTGTAGGCTCAGGGACACTAAAAGTACTAAATAAGACAGTAGGGGATCGTATAACAACGATTCTTTTAAATCTTGATCGTATTAAATGGTTGCCAAAACGTTCTTCCCGACTACATATTGTTATCAACATACCAGCATTCATGCTTTATTTTGAAGAGAATGGAAAACTCATCCAGAAAATTCGAACAGTGGTAGGAAAACCTAAAAACCCTACACCTATTTTTTCAAATATAGTAAAGACGATTGTACTGAATCCTTATTGGAATTTGCCTAAGAGTATTGTGCAAAAAGAGATGATACCTAAGCTACTTAAAAACTCAAATGCCATGGCAAAAAAAGGTATAGAAATACGTACAGGTTGGGGACCTAATGCAAAGAAAATAAAGGCAAGTTCTATTGATTGGGCAAAGTATCGTTATAGCAAACATATGCCTTTTAGGTTTGCACAAGTCCCTGGACCTAAAAATGCACTAGGTAAGGTGAAATTTCTCTTTCCTAACAAGTATGCCGTCTATATGCATGATACTCCTTCAAAAAGCTTATTTAACAGAAATAAAAGAGCATTTTCACATGGATGTATACGGTTACAAAAACCAAGAGAATTGTTAAAGACATTTGCAAAATTTAATAAAAATATAAACTTTCAAAAATCACAAAAGATTCTTAAAAAGAAAGACCAGACCTATTTACATCTTAAAAATCGTGTGCCTATTGATGTTGTGTATTTAACTGCATGGGTAGATTATACTGGGAAATTGCAATTTAGAAATGATATCTATAAGTATGATAAAATGAAACTAAAATCATTTAGAAAATGGTAAAAACTTAAGGTAAGTTATGGCGTTTGCATATGCTATTGTTTTAACAGGAAGTATTGCTACGGGTAAAAGTACTGTAGCAAAATTTTTTGAAACAAATGGGTTTAGCATTATAGATGCAGATAAAATTGCACATAAGATACTTGATGAGCAATATCTTGCCATTCAAACGCATTTTGGAGAAGCTTGTGTAAAAGATGGAAAAGTAAATAGAAAAGTACTTGGTAACATCATTTTTAAAGATAGAGATGAAAGGGTATTTTTAGAGGCATTACTTCATCCTCTTATTTTTGACAAGATAGAATATTTAGCCAAAAAAGAAGATGCAAACAAGAAACCTTATTTTGTGGATATCCCACTTTTTTTTGAAAATGAACGTTACCCCATAAGCAGACATTTGGTTGTTTATACACCTAAAAAGAACCAAATAGAAAGGCTGATGCAAAGAGATGGGTATACTGTTGAAGATGCACTTATGCGCATAGACACCCAAATAGATATAGAAGAGAAGCGTAAGCGTGCTACGTATGTCATAGACAACAGTGGAGATTTACATCAGTTGATACATGAATGTGAAAAAGTAAAAGAAGAGATTTTAGGAGATTTTAAATGACTGTCACAAAATATTCAGGCAATGGAAATGATTTTATACTATTTATAGCACAAGAAAAAGAAGACCGTTCAGAGCTTGCTAGAACATTGTGCCATAGACAAAATGGTGTAGGGGCAGATGGACTTGTCGTTTTGTTGCCACATAAAAAATATGATTTTGAATGGGAGTTTTATAACTCAGATGGTAGCCAAGCAGACATGTGTGGCAATGCTTCAAGATGTGTAGCCCATTTTGCCCATGAAAAAGGCATATCTAAAGACAATCATGCAGAGTTTTTAACGGGGGCTGGTGTGATAAAAGCTAGTATCAATGGCTTATATGTTGTCTCTGATATGGTAGAGCCTGACATTATTAGAAAAGATATTGAAGAAAATGGTGAGAACTGGTGGCTTATAGATTCTGGTGTGCCTCATTTGGTATGTATACGTGAGAGTCTTGAAGACTTTGATCTTGAAGAAGCAAGCAGATTACGTCACAAATATAATTGTAATGTAAACATCTGTAAACTTGAAGATAATGCAATGCATGTACGCACTTATGAACGTGGTGTAGAAGACGAAACACTAGCTTGTGGCACGGGTATGGTGGCATGCTTTATAAGAAATCATAAAGAGGGGACAGTATCAGAGAGTATGAAAGTACATCCTATAAGTGGAGATGAACTTTATGTGAGTTATGAAGAGGAAGTATATCGTTTTGGTGGGCAAGTGATGAAGACTTTTGTAGCTGAAACATTTTTGGGATAGAAGTACTTTAGTACGTAACGAAAACAACAAGAGAAAAATGATATTTTTCATGGTAATTTTGTTTTTAATCTAGGAACAAATAAGGAAGCATACTTACTAGTATGTGACGAATGCAGAGACGACGAGTAAAGGCAAAAGTGCCAATGAAAATGGTGCTCGATACAAGATTCGAACTTGTGACCACCTCCATGTCATGGAGGCACTCTACCGCTGAGTTAATCGAGCAATGATACAAGACGGAAGTATAGCCAAGAAAAACTTAATACATATTTATTCAACTTTTTGATATAATGACGAAATTTTTAACGCTGGCGAGTCTTGCTGAGGATAGGCTGCGTTTACATGAAGGCATAATTTGAGCGAAAATCTTATAGGTTACATAGATGACCAAAGCAACATAATAGACACACAATCTGCAGGTGAAAACCCTACATTAACTCCCATAGAATATGACAATTCAGATGCATCATTAGAGATAGTACGTCATTCGACGGCACATCTTATGGCACAAGCTATCACAGAACTCTACCCGAACGCACAGTTTTTTGTAGGACCTGTGGTAGATGAAGGGTTTTACTATGACTTTAGAGTAGATGAGCAAATAGGCGAAAATGACCTTAAGTCCATCGAAAAAAAGATGAAAGAACTCATCAAGAAAAAACACAAAATAGAAAAATATGACATGACCAAAGCGGAAGCCTTGGAGAAGTTTGCAAAGGATGACTTAAAACTAAAAGTCATGGAGCGTATCACGGACGACACCCTTTCTGTGTATAAACAAGGCGATTTTGAAGACCTTTGTCGTGGGCCTCATGTACCTGCACTTAGATTTTTGCATAACTTCAAGCTCACACGTGTTGCAGGTGCTTACCTTGGTGGAGATGAAAAGGCAGAGATGCTTACGCGTATTTATGGCATAGCATTTGCAGACAAAGAAACACTAAAACAACACATGTTTATGTTGGAAGAAGCCAAAAAACGTGACCATAGAAAAATTGGTAACGAGATGGAACTCTTTATGTTCAGCGAAGAAGCAGGGGCAGGGCTTCCTTTTTGGCTACCTAAAGGTGCCAGACTTCGCAATAAACTCGAAGCCATACTGCACAAAGCACACCGTATGAGAGGCTACGAGCCAGTACGTGGACCAGAGATACTAAAGTCTCAGATGTGGCATACCTCTGGACACTTCGCCTGTTATGGTGAAAATATGTACCTTACTGCCGTAGACGACCAAGAATATGGGCTTAAACCTATGAACTGCATAGGGCATATTCAAATCTTTAAGGCAAGTGGCAAGTCTTATAGAGATTTACCTTTACGTTATTATGAGTACGGTACTGTGCATAGACATGAAAAATCAGGCGTACTTCATGGGCTACTACGTGTGCGTGAATTTGCACAAGACGATGCACATATTTTTTGTACACCAGAGCAGATAAAAGAAGTTATTTTAGAAGTGGTAGAGTTTGTAGATAAGGTGATGACTGTCTTTGATTTCGACTACTCTATGGAAGTGGCTACTAAGCCAGAAAAAGCCATAGGTGACGATGCGGTATGGGAGCTTGCTACACAAGGCATCAAAGATGCATTAGATGAAAACAATTTGCCTTTTACTATAGATGAAGGTGGTGGTGCATTTTATGGACCAAAGATTGACATCAAAATCACGGATGCTTTGGGCCGTAAATGGCAGTGTGGTACAGTACAGGTAGACTTTAACCTCCCTGAACGCTTTAATGCAGAGTATGTAGCAGAAGACAATGAGCGACATAACCCAGTGATGATACATAGAGCTATACTAGGTTCATTTGAGCGTTTTATAGGAATACTTACAGAACATTATGCTGGGGAGTTTCCTTTCTTTTTGGCACCTGTGCAAGTCATCTTTATCCCTATCGCAGAAAGTCATGTTGCGTATGCGAATACACTTAAGGCAATATTGTTAGAAAATGATATAGATGCAGATGTGTACGACAAAAATGATAGCCTCAACAAGCGTGTGCGTAATGCAGAAAAACAACGCGTGCCTTATGTGGTTATCATAGGGGATGAAGAAGTGACAAATAAGTCAGTCGCCATCAGGGACAGACGCAATAAAGAACAGTATAATCTTACACAAGATGAATTTATGGTAAAATTAACGAAACAACTTCAAGAAGGTAAAATTTGAGTAGACAAAACGATAGAAACAACAGAGGAAGAAAGAAACCTGACGACACCATTATGAATGGTGCAATACGCATAGCAGAACTTAGAGTTTTGGGTGATGACGGGGAACAATTTGGTATCATTTCTTTAGCAGAAGCGATGAACCTAGCAAATGCAAAAGAGTTAGATCTTGTGCTTATGTCACCAGATGCAAAACCTCCTGTTGCAAAAATCATGGACTACGGAAAACACAAATACGAGCTTGAAAAAAAGAAAAAAGAAGCCCGTAAAAACCAAAAGAAAATTGAAGTTAAAGAGGTCAAGTTCTCTTGTAAAATTGCAGAAAATGACATCAACTATAAAGTAAAACATGCTAGAGAGTTTTTAGAAAAAGGCAAGCATGTAAAGCTTCGTGTTTTCCTTAGAGGACGTGAAATGGCAAACCCAGAATGGGGTGTAGATGTACTTAACCGCGTTTGGCCTATGCTTGAAGATGTAGGCGTCCTTGAGAGTAAAGCGTCTCAAGAAGGTCGGTATATTAATATGTATGTGACACCACTTAAAAAATAATCCCTTTTTCTTTTCCCTCGTTATTCCCTTGTATTTGGGGAATAACTTTATATCATCCCTAATTATTTAATTGTTTCATCTTCTTTTCGTATCATATACATCCCTATCATCATTGTAAGTACCATTAATATAAACAGTGTCGCACCATTGTGGGTATCTCCATCTGAAGTTTGTGTAGAGGCACATTGTACATCTAGTAGCACAGTGGCTTCAGCAGTATTACCATTTTTATCCGTGATAGAGTAAATGAATGAGTCTTTCACTTGATTTATATTTGCCTGAGGTGAATATAAAATCATCCCTCTTCCGTCACTACCTTCTGCTACTTCAAGTGTTCCATGTACAGCTTGTTCAGAAATTTCAATTTTTACATCTCCCTCAAAAGTATCATTAGCCAATACGTCTAGAGGATTTGCCCCATAGTGAGTAATAATGATAGTCTCATCATCTACTGCATTAAGTACGATTGGTATGGCTGCATCATAGGCTACAGTCACTGTAGCAGGGCTACTTTGCAGTCCAGTAGAAATTTCTGTAAGAATATAGCTTATTGGTCTAGGATTACCTGTAAATCCGTCTATAGGACTAAAGGTTAAAATGCCTGTACCTGCATCATATCTCCATGTACCTTCTCCTGGCACTGTAACTGAACCATCTTGGTTTACAGTGCCACCATTAGGTGCTATGAGTGTGACATTAACATCATCTGCTACCGCAGGTGAACCGTCATCGAGGGTGTCGTTAGCTAAGATGTCTATGCTTATATCATCGCCTATGTCATTCCCTGTAAGAGAACTGTCATTACTACTATTTGGTGTTGAGTTACTGTTATCAAGGTAGTCGGGGATGCCATCACCATCTGTATCGACATTGTTACCACCTTCAACGATATCAGTTAGACCATCATTATCACTGTCATCATCTAAAAAGTTATACACACCGTCACCATCCTGGTCTAGTGTTATCCCATGACCAAGGGCTGCAGCGTTATCCCCCTCATCAGCATCTGAGATGCCATCACCGTCTGTATCTGATGTACCTAAGATTGAGATTGGACCACATAGTGTTGTAAATTGCAGATTTGGTGTTGCACCTGTTTGGGTTGGTTT
>Ga0256840_1000746_pt1 | contig 32580 bp, 33 predicted proteins | sample 355202metaG_FD_185969 | JGI IMG/M metagenome (GOLD analysis project Ga0256840, IMG submission 185969) | Hydrothermal vent microbial communities from Mid Atlantic Ridge, Atlantic Ocean - 355-202 | ecosystem: Environmental > Aquatic > Marine > Hydrothermal vents | place: Atlantic Ocean: Mid...
TAATTTTAGTAAGGTCACCGTGAATGTAGCGGTAGTTGTTTAGCACTTTATTTTTGATGAGTACATCAAGAGATTTACTCATATCTACAGACCAACCCATACCACCAAAAACAGCGAAGTACTCTACTGCTTTTTCAAAATCTGTGACATTATTTTGGTAACAAAAAGAGCGAAACTGCTCTAGGAGTGTTGGATGTTTTGAAGAAGGATGAGACATAGAAATACCTTTAATAAATTGTCAAATTATAACCTATTTGTAGTTCAGTTATGCTATGATTTCCCCATTAAAGGAAGCACCCATGACCAATCTAGAAAAAGCCGAAGAAAAAATAGCCCTGTGCAAAGCCCAGAAGATTCCCTACCTCAGTTTAAGTGACCTTGAACTTGACACTATCCCAGAGTCCATCTCAGAACTTACATGGCTAGGGGCATTGTCACTCTCACGTAACAACATTTCAAATATAGAAGTACTTGCCTCACTCACCAATTTACATAAGCTTGCTTTTTCCAATAACAACATACACTCTATAGAGGTACTTCATAATCTACCAAAAATAAGACATATCTTTATGAAACACAATAACATTACTGACATCACACCTCTACAGAACATGACTAGACTTAAAAAAGTAGAAGCTAACCATAACACTATTTCTGACCTTGAGTGCCTAACAGATAAAGAACTCTTAGTCTTTTTAGATCTTGCATCCAATGCAGTAGAAAATATAGATACCATACTCCAAATACCTAGTCTTGTCTGGCTATGCATAGAAGGCAATCCGTTCAAAGCCTATCATTTAAATGATGTTAAAAAAGCTTTACCAAAGTTACGGCACTTTAGCTACTAAGTAAATCATGCTAAAATAAAATAAATATAAAGGATTAACATGGCAATGAAAGAACTCATACTCGGTGGAGGGTGCTTTTGGTGTACAGAAGCAGTATTTGAAACACTTAAAGGAGTAAATGATGTGGAAAGTGGCTATGCCAATGGACACTTAGACAACCCTACTTATGGGGACATCTGTACAGGTGAGTCGGGACATGCAGAAGTCATCAAAATCTCTTATGAAGACAGTATTATCACTGCTGATACCCTCTTAGATATCTTCTTTGTAATCCATAATCCTACCACTCTTAACCAGCAAGGTGCAGATAAAGGGACACAGTATCGTTCTACGATACTGTACACTGATGAAGAGACAAAGGAAATAGCACAAGCAGCACTTGAAGCGGCACAAAAAGACTATGCAGACTCCATAGTAACAACAATAGAGCCTTTAACATGCTACTTTACAGCAGAAGCCTATCATCAAGACTACTACCAACAAAACCAAATGCAAGGTTACTGCATGGCAGTCATTCCACCCAAACTTGCAAAACTCAAAGCAAAATTTGGAAAAGAAATAGCGTAAGACTATCTCTCCAAAGGATTATCTGAGCGATTCTTCACCTTACGTTCTTGTTCTTCTGATATGTTTGGCTGTGTGAATGCTACTTGCCCTGCAATAATACATCCTTTACACCCAGGCTCACAATGATGGTGCAATTTTAAACACCATTCATTGTCATTATCTTTAGTACCCATAAATTGACATCCCCAACCCGAACTCATATCTACTCCTTACTTTCTTATCTCAAAACCATCTGTAGTAAACACTGCATCATATATGATTTCATATACTATGTCATCAACTGTTGATAAAGGTGAACCTTCTTGCAGTGTGCTAAAGAACTGTTCAAAATCATCATCAAATATTTCTGAGACGACTTCAACTGTCCCATTGGGCAGGTTTTTAATATATCCTTTAAATTGTTTTTTCATCATCGCTTGTGAAACACACTTACGATAGAAAACTCCTTGCACATTACCATGTATAATAAACCTATACCATTCCACTACTTTGTACTATACTCGTTGATAAGTGTTCCAAGAAACTCTAAGATACGCTCTTGAAAAAGTGCTTCTTCTGCATCATCCATACATGCTTGAAGTTCTTTAAGCATATCCATATCTATTTTTTTCACAAAACGTGGCACTGCTCTACTCTCACTTTCCACCAGTTGAATAAGGTCTTCAAAGTCTAAACCATTATGTGTAATAATTTTTGTATGATATTCATTCACTGTATCTATCAAAAGTTCTGCACGATCTAAATCATTCCTATAAATACGATGAGCAATCTCTTTTAACTTTTGCTTTTCACACTCACATATCTCATCATTTGCAGAGACCATCAAAGTGAGTATTTTTGCTCTATATTCTAAAGAACTATGGTGATGAACTAAAAACTCTCTAAACATTTTTCTCACAGTACGCTTCAAGCTTTTAAACACTACACTATCCTTATCTTAAAATCTTAACACTCTTTTAATAAAAGTATACTATAGTTTTACAAATTAACAAATGGACAGTATTTATGGGGAACATTGACTTAATAATCATATTGACTACTGCCTTTTTAGGCTCTGTTGGACATTGCATAGGTATGTGCGGTGGTATTGTTGTCGCTTATTCTTCATCAAAGATAGACCAAAAGTCTTCTTATGTACAGCAAACTGCTTCTCACCTAGCCTATAACTTTGGAAGGGTAACCACTTATGCTCTATTAGGTGCTCTCTTTGGTTATGCGGGACAAGTACTTGCCTTCACTCCTACTACCAAAGGAATACTCTTTGTTGTAACTGGTATACTTATGATACTTGCAGGTCTTAGCCTTATAGGTAAAGTTAAGTTTTTAAATTCCGCAGAATGGTCCGTTTCCAAATATACGTGGTATCAAAATAGTTTTAAAAAACTAATGGGTTCAAGTACTTATAGAAGTTTTTACCTTTTAGGTATGTTAAACGGTATCATACCCTGTGGATTGGTCTACTCCTTTGCTATCTTCGCAGCAAGCACTGCAAACCCTTTAGGCGGTGCAATAGTCATGGCAACCTTTGGTTTGGCAACCATTCCTGCACTCTTTTTCTTAGGCTTTGTCACAAAATTTTTACAAAAAGGGAATCTAAGAGGCACTATGATGAAACTAGCAGCCCTACTTGTCATCGTTTATGGTGTATTTACCCTTACTAAAGGGTATAAATTTATAATTCATCCAGAAGAAATGAAGGCCATGATGGATAAAATGCACTCAGAAGGCATAGATGAAGATGCGCCACTCACAGGAAAATTTAATGGTATGAAGTGTGCACCTGGAAAATGTGGATAATTTATAACTTTTGTTAATAATTTGTTTATTTTTTTAAACTATAATTAATAATATTATTAAAAAGGAAAAGATATGTCAAAAGTTGTAAAAGTAATAGAAGTCCTCGCACAATCAGAAAAATCATGGGAAGATGCAGCAGCAGGAGCTGTGAAGGCTGCTAGCAAGAGTATTGATAGCATTAAAGGTATCAACATTACCAATATGTCTGCAAAAGTGGATGGTGATAAAATAGTGAAATACCGTATTAATGCAAAGATTTCTTTTCTTATAAAGTAATCTCCCTCCAAAGTGGGCAATAGCCCACATAAATACGCTATAATTCGGACATGAATCACATTAAAAGTTACGCCTATACCCATACCCCACTCTCTTTTGATTTCAAACAAACGGTTGAACGCTTCTTTGTAGAAGAGATACCCCTTTATACTTTCTCAGGTACGGGAAATAACCTTGTACTCAAAATAAAAAAAACAGACATGAGTACATGGAAGCTTATAACAGTGCTTGCAAAAGCCACAGGTCTACAAGAAAGAGACATAGGATATGCGGGTCTCAAAGATAAAAATGCCACAACAATACAATACATCTCTATCCCCAAGCAAGCCGAAAGAGAATTAAACAAAAACCTTACAACCGAACGTATAGAAATACTTGAACGTACCTACAATAAAGGACCTATAAAAATAGGACATTTAAAGGGAAATAGTTTTTCCATTGTCCTCCATGACATAGAGGTAAAAGATGCCAAGTTTTTTAATACCATTGCTAAAAAAATGCAAAAAGATGGCATACCCAACTACTATGGTTACCAACGCTTTGGTGAGGACAGCCGTTCATACCTCCAAGGAAAAGAGATAGCCCATTTAGGTAAACGTCTTAAAGGAAGTAAAGAAAAACTCTTAGTCTCAGCCTATCAAAGTCATCTTTATAACAAATGGTTAGCCCAGCGTATTAAACTCTCCACTATCATAAACATACATAACCTAGATGTAGCAGCTAAAAAGTTAAACTACCCATTAGAACTTATCAAAGTACTTGATAAACAACCTCAGTTTTTTAAGCTCTTTTTAGGAGACATAGTCATGCCTTACCCCTACGGTAAATTAAATTACGTGAAAGACATGCAGCAATCTGCCCAAGCATTTAACCAAAAGAAAATAAGCCCTACAGGGTTACTTTGTGGTGAAAATGTAGAACGTGCCAAGTCTGATGCCTACTACTTAGAAGAAGAATTTGATGATACTGAACTCAATGCACTCAAAGGTGACAGACGTTTCGCATGGATATGGCCAAAAGAAGTAGAAACCTCATATAACCCAGATACTAAAAAACTTACAGTGGCATTTTATTTACCTAAAGGCTCTTATGCCACTACATTTTTAGAAGAAGTTGGGAAGTTTTCTTTAAAAGAATAACGAAAATACATTAGACTCTTCTGCTATAATTCTACCAATACAAAACAAGGTCATCAAGTGAAAACAAACACACAAAAATTTATCCTAAAACTCTTCCCAGAAATCATGGTTAAGGGATCATCTGCAAAACGTCAGATGGTTGGGCAACTTTACAATAACCTTATCAAAATGCTTGGGAGAATAAGTGAAGACATCACTGTGCGAAAGTTTTCAGACAAGATTGAAGTGCTTACACCTCTTGCATATGTTATAGAAGCAAGACAACTTCTTATAAACACACCAGGCATAGAACAAGTCCTCGAAGCCTTGCAGTTTGACAATATGAATACCCTCGATGAGATAAAAGTAAAAGTGGGTGACATCACGCATGAAGCCATAGAAGGCAAAACCTTTGTCATACGTGCCAAACGCTCTGGAAATCATGACTTTCGTTCCACACAGCTAGAACAAACTGTAGGTGGCTACATGTTAGCAACCTACCCTAACAATGGTGTAGATCTTCATAACCCAGATGTAACCATACGCATAGAACTACTCAACAACCAACTCAATATCATCACCGATAAACACGTAGGATTGGCAGGCTTTCCTTTAGGTACGCAAGGTGACATACTTTCACTTATGTCTGGAGGGTTTGACTCTACCATCGCTTCTTACCTTACCATGAAGCGTGGGCTTAAGACACACTTCATCTTCTTTAACCTTGGTGGTGCAGCTCATGAGATAGGGGTAAAACAAGTAGCCCTTTACCTCTGGAGTAAATTTGGTTCTTCTCATAGGGTGAAGTTCATTTCTGTACCTTTTGATGATGTACTGACTGAAATATTTGCGTCAACTCATGAGACCTACATGGGAGTGACCCTCAAACGTCTTATGTTACTGGCTTCTGAAAAAGTAGCCAACGAAATGGACATAGATGCACTTGTCACAGGTGAGTCAGTGGCACAAGTAAGTAGTCAAACCTTACGTAACCTAGCCCTCATCGACCAAGTGACAAATAAACTCATACTTCGCCCACTAGCCACCATGAACAAACCTGAAATCATGAACATGGCAAAAGACATAGGTACAAAAGAGTTTGCAGAGAACATGCCTGAGTACTGTGGTGTTATCTCTAAAAACCCCATCACACATGGTTCATACAAACGTATGGAACGTGAAGCAAAACGTTTTGACTATGCAGTACTTGACAAAGCCGTTGAAGATGCCGTAACCATAAACATAGATGACATACTAAACGATGTTACGACCAACACAGCCATAGAAGTAGTACAAGAACTTGAACCTGACATGATAGTCATAGATATACGTGCAGAAGAGGGTTGCATAGAAACCAGCCTTGAATGCATCAAGATACCTTTTCACAAGCTAAAATCAGAGTTTAAAAAGTTAGATCGAAATAAAGAGTATCTACTCTACTGTGAAAAAGGCATCATGTCACAACTACATGCTCAGTACCTACGTGATGCTGAAAATGCTGAAAATGTAAGGGTGTATAGACCTTAATTTACTTTTTTAATACAATAATGAAGAATTGGCTCATTGAGTACAACACTATTATTCCGCATCATTCTCTCCATATGGAAAATCATGAAAAGTACCATATGTTATGGACTAATGTAATAAATTTATGCTATTATTATATGAATAAATATGAAAGATATGATTATGATACTTAAAAAATTCCTTCTCTCCTCGTGCTTGATTATGAGTAGTCTACAAGCACAAAACCGTGTCGGGCTTGATGTCAATAGCCAGGATATAGAACTTTTAGGTTCTATAGATTTAAATACCCTTATAGGTTATGTAGACAGCACTACCTACTCTTTGGATATAAATTACCTTCGAACAGATAGTAGAGACATGACACAATTTTCCCTTTTGGGACGAAATAGCCTACAAAGTGTAGAGAGCGTATCATTGGCACTAGGTTTTAGTTCTGTCTTGGCAAGTAATTTTTTAGCATTTCCTTTTATCCTAAAAGCCAATTATATCCTACCACTTATGGATGTGATACCTACAACATCAATCAATACCTCATTTGCTTATGCACCCAAAGTACTCTCACTTAGGGATGCCAATAATTACTTTGAGTGGAGACTCGAAGCAGATATGGAAGTCATTTATAATGTACACGCATTTGTTGGATACCGATATATAGATACACAATATGAAAAACTTGACAAAACATTTAATAAAAGTGCATACTTTGGGTTAAAACTTAATTTTTAGTATGTCTATTTAAAGATACACAAAATACAAATAAAGTGAGAACGTATAGAACTTAATTTACTAAAAGTAATAAAAAAAATAACTAACCCTATCTTTTTACTTCTTTTTTTGCTATAATGCGGAACTTTTCTGCAAGAGAGTACTAAACTCCTTATCGAGATAGCAATATCTCCTTCTACGCTTCAATGCGAAATAACCTAAACTTAGGTTAAAAAGTTTGGTATCAATTTGCACAAAACAGGGTTTTAAACCTCTTGATACCATACCAAACTATAGTATACACAAGACGATAACAACACCGAAAAATTTAATACAACACAAAACGACTGCTCGTTTGATCCCACTGCTCAAGTGGTCACAGCGACAGCGTAGTAAAATGGACTTTGTTCATTTTACGTCATATAAAAGGATAACTATGAAATTTTCAGATTTTAATTTAAAAGATACAATACAAGCTGCCATTACTGAGGCAGGATTTACAGAACCATCACCGATACAAAGAGATGCAATCCCTCTAGTACTAGAAGGTCACGACATGGTGGCACAAGCCCAAACGGGTACAGGTAAAACTGCTGCTTTTGGTCTACCAACCATGTCAATGATGAAAGCAGATGGTTCTGTTGAAGGACTTGTCATCGTTCCTACTCGTGAACTTGCTATGCAGGTTTCTGATGAACTTTTCCGCTTTGGTAAACTTTCAGGTTTAAAAACAGCTACAGTATATGGTGGAACACCTTATGGTAAACAAATAGAGCGTATCAAACAAGCATCAATCGTAGTAGCAACGCCTGGCCGTTTGCAAGATCTTCTTATGTCAGGTAAAATCAAAATTAATCCCAAATTTGTAATACTTGATGAAGCAGATGAGATGCTAGATATGGGTTTCTTAGATGAAATAAAAAACATCTTTACTTACCTACCAAAAGAACGTCAAACACTTCTTTTCTCAGCGACTATGCCAAATGCAATCCGTAAACTTGCAGAGCAGATTTTAAAGAACCCTAAAACAGTTTCTATCACAAAGTCTGAAAAAACCAATACTAAAATTACACAACTTTACTATGTGGTACAAGAAAGAGAAAGAGATGACGCTTTAGTAAGACTCATCGACTATAAAAATCCAGATAAGTGTATCATCTTCTGTCGTATGAAAAAAGAAGTAGACAGACTCGTCGCTCACATGACAGCTCAAGGCTTTAAAGTATCTGGTCTTCATGGTGACATGGAGCAAAAACAAAGAGAAGTAACCATACGTGCCTTTAAACAAGGTGGCATAGATATCTTCATTGCTACTGATGTTGCTGCTCGTGGACTTGATGTAAACGACGTTACACATGTCTTTAACTACCACATTCCTTTTGACTCTGAGTCTTATGTTCACCGTATCGGTCGTACAGGTCGTGCGGGTAAAACAGGTGAAGCTATCACTCTTGTAAGCCCAAATGAGCTTAGAACCATCAAAAAGATAGAAAAAGATGTAGGAGCTAAGATGGCTTCACAAGTCATCCCTACTCGTATGGAAGTTCAAAACAACCGTTCAGATGAACTCATCGCTAAAATAGCAGAGACTAAAGTCACAGACAAAGCCATAGAGCTTGTAAAAACACTGCAACATGACCTAGACATCGTGACTATCGCTCACTTGTTGGCTTCTATGATACAAAGTGAAAACTCAGTCAAAGGTAAAGACAACATCGGTCTTGGTCTTGAAGAGATAGCACTTCTTATGGAAAGAGCTATGACACAACGTGGTGGTGGCGGTGGTGGCCGTAACCGTAGACGTGGTGGCGGAGGCGGTGGTGGATACCGTGGAAACCGTTCAGGTGGTGGTGGCGGACGTAACAGCCACGGCAGAAATGGACGCTCTGGTGGTGGAGACCGTAATGGACGCTCTGGTGGCGGACGTGACAGCCGTAATGGTGGTCAAGGTGGTAGAAGCTAATATTAAAATGCTATAATCATTGTATGAAAAAATTATTATTACTTTTAATACTACAATCATACCTTTATTGTTCTACACTTGAACAAGTTGAAGAATATATCTCAGTCTCACATGTTGAAGAGAATATTCTTCTACTTGAGGAACGTTATTCAGAGATTCAAAATGGTTTCACCAATACAGAAAATGCCTATGATATGCAACTCCTTATGTTTCGATTTAAGGAGTTTTTAGAAACACACTTAAGTGAAGATGAAATGAATGAAATTCTTGCTAACTATAAAAATCTTACTTATCTACAATTTACTTCAAATCAAATGACAAAAGATGATTATGATAAAACCCAAGCAGATGTTCAAAATTTAAAAGAAGACCCCGACTATCAAGAACGACTACATATTAGTGAGCAAATCAATAAAATACTCAATAAGAAAGAAATTATAGGTATCATGTATGATGATTTAATGACGCCTTTTATGAAAAATTCTATAGGTGGAGGAAATATTAGTAAAAAAATGATAAAAAATCAAAAAAATGCTTATGTAAAATCTATACTTGATCATAGTATTATTGATATACTTTATTATACAAAAGAATTTAATATAGATGAACTTGAAGAATTACTAAATATTATAAAATCTTCTTCAATTGAACATGAGAGAAAAACTATTTATAAAGCGACTGCTTATACATTTAAAGAATTTTTTATTTCAATAGCAAATCGATATGATTTAACCCAGCATCAAATAAAAAGTAAATAAGCGCCAATCATACTATATGAATCCCATATACATTACAGACCTCGACCATACCTTTCTACGCTCAGACCAAACGGTTAGCGCCTATTCTGCTAAAGTATGGAATGATAAGAGTAGAAATGCCATTCTCTCCATAGCAACAGCAAGAAGCTTCCAAAAATCACATAATTTTTTAAACAAACTACGCTTAGATGCCCCTATGATACTTTTAGATGGCAGTATGATTGTAACCCCAGACAAAAAGCTTATAGACATACAAACCATCAACAAAGCACTCGGAGATGCCATAATTTCTGAGGGTGCTAAGTATAATATATATCCTTTTGTCATTGCACTTAAAGATGTTAAAACTTTAGATGAAGTCTTTTTGTTTCCCACGACACTCAACACCCATCAAAACGGTGTACTAGAAAACTACCGAGATGACCCACGTATGCAAGAGTGTAAAAATATTCGTGCGATGGAGATGAACCTCAAACTTGTCTACTTTGGTGGGCAGAAAAAGCTTCTGCCCCTACATGATCATTTACAAAAAATTTTTGGTAGCGAACTAGAGTATAAACTTTCTCCAGAAAAATACTCAGACGGCTGGTTCCTTACGATACTCCACCCTGAAGGAGATAAAGCTAATGCCCTTTGTAAAGTTATGGAATATTTAGAGCGTGACATAAAAGATGTTACAGTTTTTGGAGACTCAGTTAACGATATAGGTATGTTTAAACTTGCAGGTACTTCTGTGGCTGTATCTAATGCACTTGAAGAAGTAAAAAATATGGCAGATATAGTATTGAATTATTCTAATGATGAAGATGGTGTGGCAAAGTACTTAGATGAAGTATATATATAAATTTTAAACTTGTATCTCTAAATATTTAGAGATACATCATAGCTAAATTACACCACGAAAAGGTGTGTAATCGCTAATGCAAATGCAGATCCGCTCATGTACCCTGCACCAAACATAAATGATGAAATAAGTTTTAGTAATGGTTGAAATCTCCATTTGACCAATAAAATAATCAGTGAACCAATCATTGATGGTAGAAAAACATATGCCATCAAAAAACCTAAAGAAAAATGATTCGGAATAAGAAGTTGTGTTGAGACCAAAGTCCCTATAATAAATACAACGATTATATACATTGCCATGTACTTAATCGTGGCATATTGTCCAAGCAAATCATTTAAGTTAAGTTCATCAGCCGTACATGCATCTTTAATATCTGAAAAATCTGCATCCTTCAATGACATTTCTTCTGCAATAAAAAAAACAATTATACTTCCAAAGAAACCTATACCTATTGCTATCATTAAGATACCCATTTAAAATCCTTTTATTTCTTATTTATAACTCAATAAATTGTAACATAAAATAATTTTATATTAGATTAAGTTATTACATAGTTTAAGAAATATTTAATTAAAGTGATTTTTTGGCTTCCTCAGCTTTTTTACAGAATAGTTCAGCTCTATATTCGTACGAGGCTAGTGATGCAGTAGCAAGTACATCTTTACGTAAGTGTTTTTTATAGTCCTCAATTTTCTTCACAAAAAGTTTGCAGAGTCTGTCATTTTCAATATATTCTGCTTTATTTTTTGCACCCGTTTCATTAAAAAAACCTGCATACGAATATACGCTAAAAAAGAGTGTGATAAATGTAGATAAAATGATGTTTTTCATGTTAATCCTTTTAGTACAAATATTATAGTAAAAGAGACTTAATTATAAATTAATATTATAAGTATTAGAAGTATTGGTTATGATATTTAAATTTACTTACTGCCTCTAATTAGATAGTAAGTAAATTTCGGTTTATTTTCTACTTACTCAACCATTGCAACAAGCTCTTCTTTAGAGACTTTGTTGAAGTTTAGGTATTTGTAGATGTCATCCGTCATTTCTGGCTTGATTTTGTTTTGTACTATTTCTAAGTACTCAGCTGCAGATGGAAGTCTACCTTTTAGTGCAACCACAGCTGCAAGTTCTGCTGAACCTAGGTATACTTGACTTCCTTTACCAAGTCTGTTGTCGAAGTTACGCGTAGATGTAGAGAATACCCAAGCGTTTTGTTTAACAGCAGCTTGGTTACCCATACATAATGAACATCCTGGAGGCTCAATACGTGCTCCAGCCATTCCCCATACTGAGTAGTACCCTTCTTCTTGAAGTGTCTTCTCATCCATTTTAGTAGGAGGACATACCCAAAGTTTAGTCTCAACTGGACCTTCCCCACGAAGTACTTCAGCGTTGGCTCTAAAAAGACCAATGTTAGTCATACATGAACCGATAAACACTTCGTCCATCTCTACTCTAAGTCCAGCCTCAGCTACTTCACTCAATGTTTTAACATCATCTGGATCATTTGGACACGCAACGATTGGTTCTTTAATCTCAGACATGTTTATTTCGATAATGGCTGCATACTCTGCATCTTTATCTGCTTCAAGAAGTACTGGGTTTGCTACCCAGTCTCTCATTTTTTGTGCTCTTCTTTCTAGTGTCGCTTTATCTTCATAGCCTTGAGCTATAAGCTCTTCAATAAGGGCAATGTTAGACTCAAGGTACTCAATGATAGGTTCTTTGTTTAAGTTTACTGTACACGCAGCAGCTGAACGCTCTGCCGATGCATCTGAAAGCTCAAATGCTTGCTCACATTTAAGGTCTTCAAGTCCTTCTATCTCTAAAATACGTCCTGCAAAGATATTTTTCTTACCCGCTTTTTCAACCGTAAGCAAACCGTCTTTAATCGCTTGATGAGGAATGGCATTTACCATATCACGTAGTGTGATACCTGGTTGCAACTCTCCTGAAAAACGTACAAGTACTGACTCAGGCATAGTAAGTGGCATCATACCTGTAACTGCTGCAAATGCAACAAGCCCAGAACCAGCAGGGAATGACATACCTATTGGGAATCTTGTATGACTGTCTGCACCCGTACCAACAGTATCAGGAAGACACATACGGTTCAACCATGAGTGTATAACACCATCACCAGGTCTAAGTGTAAATCCTTTTCTGTCCACCATAAAGTCTGGTAGCGTATGCTGAAGTATAACATCTGCAGGTTTTGGATATGCAGATGTGTGACAGAATGACTGAAGTACAAAGTCTGCACCAAAGCTAAGTGCTGCAAGATCTTTTACTTCATCTCTAGTCATAGCTCCTGTTGTATCTTGTGATCCAACAGTTGTACATACTGGCTCAGAATAAACACCTGGTTTAACACCTTCGATACCAGCAGCTTTTCCTACCATTTTTTGTGCAAGTGTAAAGCCTTTACCATTGTCAGCAGGAACATCTGGAGTCATGAAGATATCACCCGCATCCATACCCATAGCTTCTCTAGCTTTAACAGTAAGACCTTTACCGATGATAAGTGGTACACGTCCCCCTGCTCTCATCTCATCTGGAAGTGTATTTGGCTCTATTTTAAACTCAGAGACTACTTCTCCATTCTTTTCTATTACTCCATCAAAAGGTTTAAGTGTAATCACGTCACCTGTTTCAAGTTTAGCTGTAGGAGCTTGGATAGGGATACATCCACCATCTTCTGCAGTGTTAAAGAAAATAGGAGCGATGATATCACCAATAACAACACCACCCGTTCTTTTACCTGGAATGAAAGGAATGTCTTCACCCATATGCCATTGAAGTGAATTGATACCAGATTTTCTTGAAGACCCAGTACCTACAACATCACCAACGTAAGCCAAAGGATGCCCTTTTTCTTTTAGTTCTTTCATTGTGTCTAGTGGGTTATCCATTCTGTTAATAAGAAATGAGTTTGCATGCACAGGAATATCTGCTCTTGTAAATGCTTCAGATGCTGGAGAAAGGTCATCAGTATTTGTCTCACCAGGGATTTTGTATACCGTAAGTGTAATCTCTTTTTTCATCTCTGGTTTGTTGTAGAACCATTCAGCGTTAGCCCATGACTCAACAATTTCTTTTGCCAATGCATTACCATTGTCCATCAATGCTTTTACATCATTAAATGCATCATAAACAAGTATAGTATTTTTAAGTTGTCCTGCTGCAGACTCAGCTACAGTCATGTCTGATGAAGAAAGTGCATCAACAAGTGGAGCTACGTTAAATCCACCTAACATTGTTCCCAAAATTATGGTTGCAAATACTTTATCAATTTCTGTACAAGATGCATTTCCTTGAAGGATATCATTCAAAAATGCTGCTTTAATATATGCTGCATCATCCACACCAGCGGGGATGTTGTTTTTAAACAAGTCCATTGCATATTCTGCATCTGCTACTGGGTTTGCTTTAAGTAATTCTACAAGCTGTGCTGTTTGTTCTGCTGTAAGTGCAAGTGGTGGTACACCTAGCTCTGCACGTTCTTCCGTATGTGCTCTATATTCTTCTAATAAGGCCATGATGGTCTCCTGTATGATATTTGTCCCCAATACTAGCAAAAAAAAGTTTGAATAAGGCTCTATAAGTTAGGTACATAGAAGAGATAAGTTTTATGTATCGGATGGTGACAAAAAAAAGCCTAAATTCTATACTTATTAGGCTTTTTATCCTAGGAATTTGGCTACTAGAGTATTTCTCTGTTACCTTTTGCATTGGGGGCTGAGAGTACCCCTTTTGTTTCAAGCTGTTCTATAATGTTTGCAGAACGATTATAGCCTATTTGAAGTTTACGTTGAAGGTAAGAAATAGATGTTTTATTGTCATTAAGTACCACCATTTTTGCCTCCTCATACAGTGGATCAAGGACTATCTCCGCATCTCCACCATTAGATGAGGCAACTGCTCCACCTGCTACTAAATAGCTTTCATCATACTCTGGTACACGCTGAACTTTGATGTACTCTACCACTTTTTCTATCTCTTCTTCTGTGTTCCATGGAGCGTGTATACGCACAAGTCCTGTACTGCCTGGTGGAGTAAACAGTCCATCACCACGTCCAAGTAACGAGTCAGCACCCATAGCATCTAAAATAACCTTCGAGTCTATACGTGACCCTACACGGTAGCTCAGTCTTGAAGGAAGGTTCGCTTTTATCATACCTGTAACTACATCTACTGAAGGACGTTGAGTTGCCACAACCAAGTGTATACCACAAGCACGTGACTTTTGTGCAAGTCTAGCAATGGAGTGTTCTACTTCTTTACCCCCACTCATCATAAGGTCTGCTAGTTCATCTATAATGACTACTATATATGGGAATGCTTCCTCACCTGTTTTTTTCACTTTTTCGTTATAGTTCTCTATGTTCTTAGTACGTGCCTCAGCCATAAGTTTATAACGTCTTTCCATCTCCCCTACCATGTTTGCAAGTGCCGCTATTGCTTTAGCAGGTTCAGTAATGACAGGTGTTATAAGGTGTGGTATATCTTCATACGCGGCAAACTCTAACATTTTAGGGTCAATGAGCATCAGTTTCAACTGATCAGGGTCATTACGGTACAAGAGTGATAGTATCATTGCATTAATACCCACTGATTTACCAGAACCAGTAGTACCTGCTATGAGTAAATGTGGCAACTTCTTAATATCTGTTATGAAGGGGTTTCCTACAATGTCTTTACCTAGTGCAACTGTCAATGCAGAAGAGGATTCCTTAAAAATATCAGACTCAAGTATCTCACGTAGATAGATAGTATCTATACTTGCATTTGGTATCTCAATACCAACAACATCACGTCCTGGTATAGGTGCTTGTATACGAATGGTTTCCGCACTCAAAGCCATGGCAAGGTCATCTTGTAGTCCTAAAATTTTAGATACTTTCACATTAGGTGCTGGTTTAAACTCAAATGTTGTTACCAAAGGACCCGAATATGTACGTACGACATCACCATCGACTCTAAACTGTGCCAATTTTGATAAAAGGTCTTCTATTTTTCTGTCTATTTCAGCTTCATTTACCTTTTTTGTCACTTTGGGCGCTTTTTGTAAAAAATCAATCTTTGGTAATTTAAAATTCTTCGGTTTAGCCACAGCACCTTTGTCGATGGCGTCCATAAGTTTTGAGTTCTCTTCAAGTTCAGAGACTATGGGGACATGGGAGTTTGGTGTACTACTTACTTCTTTTGTACAGGCCATATCGTGTTCAAGTTCAAGTATTTCATTTATCACTGAATCTTCACCTATTTCATCTAAACTTGGTAATGGTTTTTGTTCACTTTTTATTATTTGCTTTTTAACTGTAGGCTTACGCTTAATAGGTGTTTTGCGTTTTACTTTAGGTTTTTCCTCTAAGAATGGCATCATTTCATCTTCCATTGCGGGAGAAGCAAAAGGATTGGTAAATACTTTTTTTAAAACTTTACTTACCACCACCATAGTACTACCTAACCAAGAAAATGACACATTGAGTTTAGGTGTTTTGACTTTAAAACTAGGAATAGAAAAATCATCATCTAAAATAAAGACGAATGAGAGTGTCACAATCATCAGCCATAAAAGCCATAAACCTGCCTTACCTATAAATGGCTGTAAAAACTCGACAACTTGCATACCTAAATACCCTGCATCTTTTAAATCTAACACCAAAGCCTCAAAAATCACTAAAGCAATAAAAAGCAGTATCCATCCTAGGTAAAAGTCAATATCTTTACGTACACGTACATCAGAGTAAAGTTTGTAAAGTGGATAAAAAAGAATAAAGATGTCCACATACGCAAGGTAGCCAAATAGGGAGAGGTTAGTCTCCCCTATCATCTTGCCAATGTTGCCTGCAAGTGCAGCATCAGGGAATAGTGTCGAAAATGCACCATATAAAAAAAGTATTGCTGTGATGATAATCGTTATTTTCAAATTTGTCCCTAAATCCCAAGTTAATATTAATTAATGCAGATATTATAACAAATTTAACTAAGGCAGCTATGAAAATCTTTCAAATTGACATAAAAAGAATTTTTAATCGTTCTATAAACGATGTTTAAGCACGGTAGTTGTAAAATCCATCCACGTAATTACATTGCCCGCGTGGTGGAATGGTAGACACGTCGGATTCAAAATCCGATGTCGCAAGACGTGGCGGTTCGAGTCCGCCCGCGGGTACCATAATCTCTTGTAGTCTTATATATTTTGACAAGTAACAAACATAAAAATTGGATTTACATGTCAATAAAAAATTATCTTTTATCTCCTTTTACAGATCAGAATAAAAAACGTTCAACCCATGGAGACAGTTTATATTCTCTTGATGGACTTAGAGGATTAGCCGTACTAATCGTTTTAATGAGTCATACATCAGCATTTGGAATGTATGCTCAGGGTAGCTTGGGTGTTTTATTATTTTATTTTCTTAGTGGCTTTGTATTAACCCTACCCTATATAGAAGAACCAAAAAAGTTACTAAATAAAAAGGGACTTTTCCGATATGCCACTAATCGATTCCTAAGGCTTGTTCCTATTTATGTGGTCGCTATAACTGTATATGCACTGTACTCAGGCAGTGATTTTAGTTGGTTTCTTTATCATGTTAGTTTTATTAAAGGAGCAAATCATTTTTGGAGTGTTGCTGAAGAAGCACGTTTTTATATACTATTCCCTCTTGTTATTATAGTACTAGCACTTATTCCTAAGTATACGTTACGTATACTCACTTTAAGCATCTTGATTTATTATGCATATCAATATAAACAGCTACATAAAATCGATATGATGGATGGTCGTAATGTTGCTTTTTATTTTTGGATGTTTTTAGGTGGAAGTCTTGCAAGTATGATTTATGGCTCTCCACTTCTCAAAAAATTTAAAGATATAGTCTTGTTGAAATATACTTTATCTATAAGTGCAGTTATTGTTTTATTATTATTATTTTTAACTTCAAATCATATGATAGCTACATTATGGCATCCTTTATTTCCTGCATTACTAGAAAATGTGAGCTTAAATGGTTGGCATATACCAGATGTATGGTTTGCACTGTTTTTGATTTTATTAGTCACTGTAACCACATATACAGATACAGCAGCATCTAAATTTCTTCAATCACCTCTTTTAAGACATTTGGGATTATTGAGTTATAGTCTATATTTGTTTCATATGCTTATTTTAAAACATTTATCTAAATATTATGGTATCTCAAAAGAGGAGCTATTTGTTGCGGTTTTCGTTATTAGTTGGTTTATTGCTATCATCTCATATCTAGCAATTGAAAAACCATTTTCAATGTTTAAATCTAAGAAAAAGGAAACCCGATAAATAACGTATTCGAGCTTGGCATAATAATAAATCATAGGCATCTAAGCTACGTATATCCTGTATTGGGCTACAACTATTCCTGTTTATCGAGTATCCAATATTGTGTCTCCGATGCTATTTCACAACGATAACTATTTAACTCAGCGGGCGTAGCTCAGTGGCTAGAGTTCCTGCCTTCCAAGCAGGCTGTCGAGGGTTCGAATCCCTTCGCCCGATCCACTTTTAGCAATACATTCCTTAGATTTGTTTTTGCCTTTAGCAATCATATACTTAAATGACTACATCTTTAAGTAATATCCATCAGTAACACTTATATTAAATTAATGTTAATATATAATAATTTTATATATTATTTATCATTGTTCAGTTAATATAAAAATATAATTTTGTTTAAGAGGAGACTATTTACTATGAAAGTAGAAATATCGCGTAGAAAGTTTTTACAAGGCTCAGTTTCACTTAGTGTTGTGGGAAGTAGTACCTCTGCCTTTTCAGCACTTCTAAGTGAAGATAAAAAGCCTTTACATGCAAATATCAAAGTAGCCACCGTATGTGAAATGTGTGTGAACAAATGCACTGCGTGGGCAAAAGTGGAAGATGGCATCGTTAAAAAACTAGACCCCAACCCTCTTTTCCCCAAGTCTAAAAATATGCTTTGTGCAAGAGGTGATGCAGGAATACACGCACTCTATGACCCAGATAGACTCAAGTACCCTCTCATACGTACAGGTAAAAAAGGCTCAGGTGAGTTCAAACGTGCCTCGTGGGATGAAGCCTATAAAGCCATACTCAATGGTACAAAACTTTTTAAAGGTATGAAGCAGATACTTGATGAAGAGAAAGATAACCGTTCTACCATTGGGTATTGTGCTGGTGAAGGGATGGGAGAACATACTTTTAAACAGTTTATGGGTGATATGATAGGCTCAGCTAATTTTGTCAACCACTCTTCTATCTGTCTAAAGACCACCACTGCTGGATATGCCCTTACGCTTGGAGCCTATGGAAAAGCTGACATGGACAATGCTAAGTATGTCATTATGGCAGGAGCAAACAGGGCTGAAGCCATACTCACACCAGACACGATGGACATGTTTAAACGTACACGCGGACGTGGACTTAAACTCATCGTACTTGACCCAAGGTACACCAACACAGCTCTTCATGCTGACAAATGGTTAGGAATTAAAGTAGGTACAGACCTCGCTTTTGTATTGGCACTTACCTATGTAGCTATTAAAGAAACGCTTTATAATAAAGAGTTTGTTCAAAAAAACATGGATCACTTTGAAGAGTATAAAGAACATATACTCTCAAACAACTATACACCAGAGTGGGCTGAAAAAATTACAGGCATAAAAGCATATGATATATACAAAATAGCCAGAGATTTTATGGCAAATGCCCCACAGGCTATCTACTATCAAGGTAGACGAACAGCGTGGAGTTTGCAAGACTTTCAACTGCGACGTGCTCAAGCTATATTTACAGCTCTTGGAGGTGGTATAGATGTGAAAGGGGGCATCGTCTTTGGTACAAAACTTCCTCTTGGAGATCATGATGTAGAAGTCCCACTCTATGCAAACATAAAACCACGCATAGACAAAAAAGAAGCAACTTTCGTAGGACCAAACGGCACATGGATAGGATTTAGAAATGTTATCATAGAAAAAAGAACCCCTTACCCTTTACGTGCGATGTTCTCTTACAAACAAAACCCTATGCAAGCCATACCAAACGTGGCAAAGACACGTAAAATGTTTGAAATGTTAGATTTATCTGTCACCATAGACACTATGCCTTCAGATACAGTCATGATGTCTGACGTGATACTACCCGAGTGTACTTACTTAGAACGTGAAGACCCTGTAAAGTCTTTTGCAGGGGTAGAGCCTGCCATTATACTACGTAACAAAGTCATAGACCCTATGTATGAGACAAAAGCACTCTTTGACATACTTAAAGGACTTAGTGCTGTTATCTCGAAACCTCTATTTAAGGTGACAGCCAAACATGATGAAGATGTCCAAGAAGAGATAGAAGATGCCTCTTATGAAGAAGTCTATGCAGACAATGGTTTTGACCTCACACAAGGCTTTGTACATACACAAGAACACATAAATAAAGAACGTGTAGTAAGTGAATATGGTGAAGAAGCCTACAAATCACTTAAAGAAAAAGGTGTCTTCTACCCTCATATGGACAAGTACTTTAAACAACTCTCAGCCAATGAGTTTCAGTATTACCCTGAAGATAAAAAGTACTACACCTCTCCTGGAGGAGAAAAGCTTGATGCACAAGATACCTGTATAGATGAAAAAGCAATGGCTGCCTTGAAAAAGAACTTAGGAACGCCTAGTGGGAAAGTAGAATGTTACTTAAAAACCATGAAAAAAAATGGTGTAGACCCTATGCCAACATGGAGAGATGAACTTTACAAAGAAGCTCCTAAAGGTAAATTCAAATTTGTTACAGGTAGACATGCACAACAAACACAAAACTCTACATCTAACAACATCATGCTTTTAGATGTCATGCGTGAAAATTATGTTTGGATAAACAAAGAGCAAGCTGAAGAAAAAGGTATCAAGTATGGGGATATCGTAGAGGTAAAAAGTTCTGTGGGGATTATACATATTAAAGCCTACCCTACGATTAAAATTATCAAGGATGTAGTCTTTTATGTCCATGGTTTTGGGCAAGAATCTACAGGGCTTACCTTTGGCTACAGAAATGGAGCCAGCGACAACATGATTATAGAAGATACCATAGAGTCTGTGTTTGGCACTGCTGCCATGCACGAGACATTAGTAGAGATAAAAAAGGTTGGGTAAATGAGAAAAATACAAACAGATATATTAACAATAGACACGACTAGTCGTGTGAGCCACCTGCTGAAGGTTCTATCATGAATTTTGCAATGACATTAGACTATCAAAGTTGTATAGACTGTAAGGCATGTGAAGTTGCCTGTAAAGAAGAGAACGGGGTACAACTTGGAGCAGACAAACAACGCATCTGGGTAAGCCAATCAGAAAAAAGCATTTTTGGAGAACCTTTCGTAGCCCTGCACCCTTCACAGTGTAACCACTGCCAAGATGCACCCTGTGTAGATGTCTGCCCTACGGGTTCTAGCTACTTTGCACTAGGTGGCATCGTCATGACCAACAAAGATACCTGCATCTTGTGTAAAGGCTGTATGGAGGCCTGCCCTTACGATGCACGTTTTGTAGATGACACCCATGTAGCAGTAGACAAATGTAACTTCTGTTATGATACACGCATCGTAGAAGGTGAGATGACTACAGCCTGTCAAGCCACTTGCCCTACAAAAGTGAGACTCTTTGGAGACATAGATGACGAAGAGAGTGAAATCATCCAAATGCTTAAAAATAGAGAATTTTATGTACTTAAAGAAGACGAAGGGACTGTGCCAAAACTCTTTTATCTGCTACCTGAACATGATAGAAACTATGCCGCAAACTCTGTAGATGAAGGTACAACTATTTACACTTGGGACACCTATAAACCTATCATTGAAAAAGCAAAAGCAAAAAGGAAACCGCAATGGCAAGCTATGCAGGAGTAGAAGTAAATTCGGTATCTATAAAAGATTTCCTTTTACATAAAAACATGTATCTTATTTATGCTTTTCTAGCTATAGCACTTTTGGGTGTGATAGATGTCTTTTATGAACGTTATTTTTTAGCCGCAGCGAATGCACATGATGCAGGACTAAACCCAGGCAGTAGAGAAGTAGCAAATGCTATGAAAGAAGCCGTATTTGGTGCAGGAGGAGAGGTTAAACGTGAAGCACCTTGGTCACTCTACATTGTCAACTATATGTATATGATTTATGTGGGTTCAGGCATTATATTTATTGTTGCAGTTGCAGAACTGCTAGGAGAAGACCGTATTAAAAGAGCTTCTGCTGGTTTTTTAACGTTAGGGCTTGCCATGATTATAGCAGGACTCTTTACAATACTTATGGATTTAAATATCTTACATATTCACCATATGTTATTGTCTCCTCGCTTTACTTCTGGTATGTGGCTTATGTTGCCTCTTTATATGATTTATATTCCTCTTATTGTGTTTAAAATATATCTTACACTTAGCCACAAAGAACAATGGTCTAAACAGATAACGATTTTTATTCTTATAGTTAGTCTATTGGTAGAAATAGTTGAATTTTATGTTCAGGCAAAACTTTTTAACATGAATGAAGCAAGAAATTTGTGGACAACCTACCCTTTTTTAACACTATATTTTATGGTCTCATCCTTTGCAGCTTCTGCTGGTGTGATGATACTTTATACCTATTTCACTTACAGAAACACCGATAGAAACAAATGTCATGATATGATGTCACTCATACAAAAATTTGCCCTCTATACCGTCATACTCTTAGGTGCATATGAAGCAACTTCTTATCTATTTATAGATAAAAAATGGGCAGAAATTATTCTTTTTGGTGATTTTAAACTTTATTTCTATGCATATTTAGGAATGGCTGTAGGTATACCTTTTGTACTCTTATATAAAGATTTTTTAAATTCAAGCTATAAAATACTTGCTTCAGTTTTTATTATTATAGGTACATATTTGGGAAAGATGATTTTTGTTTATGGTGGTAATGCCTACCCAATGAGTGATAGATTTGGAGTTGGTTTCGAAAAGTATAGTGAGTATGAACCTGTAAGAGACGTGATTTTTTTTATGCCTCCCACTGGAGAAATACTCGTAGTCATAGGTTCTATTGGCATTATATTGTTTATCTATAGAGTTGCAGATGTCTATTTCTCTGTCTCAACGATGAGAGAACATTAATAAAACAACTTTCGTTAAAATATAACAAGGCTAAGTTAAAACTATTATAATATTAATTAATATAATAGTTACTGTTAGGGGAGATGATTAAAAAACCATAAATTTTAAGATTTTTACTAAATCTTGATTTATCTCAATGACGAACACAGCTTTTTTGTGCTATAAACTAATTAAGACTAAAATTATCCGATTAAATCGGGTTAGAAGGAATATACATGGCAAATGAAGGATTAGATACAGCTGTCTCAGGCGAGTATGAACTTGGCTTTGAGATAGACATCGAAACTGACATCATAGAACCAGGGTTAGATGTTGATACTCTAAGATTCATCTCTAAGAAAAAAGAAGAACCTGAGTGGATGCTTGATTTACGTATCAAAGCACTTAAAAAATGGGAAACGATGACTGAACCACATTGGGCAAAACTAGACTATACACCTATAGACTACCAAAGTATCTCATACTTCGCTGCACCAAAAGAGCAGATTGATTCTTTAGATGAAGTCGACCCTAAAATCTTAGAAGCATATGAAAAACTAGGTATCTCCCTAGATGAACAAAAACAACTAGCAGGTGTAAAAGTAGCAGTAGATGCTGTTGTAGATTCTGTTTCCGTTAAAACAACATATTCTGCTGAGCTTGAAAAGCATGGGGTTATTTTTTGTTCTATCTCTGAAGCCATCCGTGACTACCCAGAACTTGTTAAAAAGTACATGTTCTCCGTAGTACCTATGGCAGACAACTACTTTGCAGCACTAAACTCTGCTGTGTTTACAGATGGTACATTCGTTTACATCCCAAAAGGTGTGCGTTGTCCTATGGAGCTTTCTACGTACTTTAGAATAAATGCTATGAACACAGGTCAGTTTGAAAGAACACTTATCATCGCAGATGAAGGCTCTCATGTTTCTTACAACGAAGGATGTTCAGCACCTACGCGTGATGACCATCAACTTCACGCTGCTGTAGTGGAACTCATCATCTTAAAAGATGCAGAGATTAAATACTCTACTATCCAAAACTGGTACCCAGGTGATGAGACTGGTAAAGGTGGGATATACAACTTCGTAACCAAACGAGCCATCTGTGAAGGTGAAAATGCTAAAGTCTCATGGACACAAGTTGAGACAGGTTCCGCCATTACATGGAAGTACCCATCTTGTATCTTAAAAGGTGACAACTCTGTGGGTGAGTTTTACTCAGTAGCCGTGACTACCCTAGCCCAACAAGCAGATACAGGAACAAAGATGATACACATTGGGAAAAACACCAAGTCTACCATTATTTCAAAAGGTATATCGGCTATGAAAGGTCAAAATACCTATAGAGGTTTAGTGAAGATCCATGCCTCAGCAGAAGGTGCAAGAAACTACTCTGAGTGTGATTCACTACTCATTGGGTCTGAATGTGGAGCACATACCTTCCCTTACCTTGAGTCAAAAGACACACAAGGACAAGTGGAGCATGAAGCAACCACCTCAAAGATATCTGATGAGCAACTCTTTTACTTACGTCAAAGAGGTATCACAGAAGAAGATGCCGTGTCTATGATAGTCCACGGTTTTTGTAAACAAGTCTTTAGCCAACTCCCTATGGAGTACGCGGTTGAAGCCAAAGCATTATTAGAATTAACATTAGAAGGAAGTGTAGGATGAGTACAGTGATGAAAATAGAGAATTTAGAAGCAAAAATAGGTGATAAACACATACTTAAAGGGCTTAACTTAGAGTTAGAAGCAGGAAAAGTACATGCGATTATGGGACCAAATGGTGCAGGTAAATCAACACTTTCAAAAACCATCGTAGGTCACTATGATGTAGAGATAACAGGTGGAGACATTACCTATAAAGGTAAAAGTATTGTAGATATGGATGCAGAAGAGAGAGCCTTAGAAGGCATCTTCCTTTCGTTTCAACACCCAGTAGAAATACCTGGTGTAAACAACGCTTACTTTTTAAGAACAGCACTTAATGCTAAACTTAAACACCAAGGGAAAGAAGAGCTAAATGCTGCTGAATTTTTAAGAGCTATGAAAAAGCACCTAGAAATGCTTGGTATGAAATCTGACATGATTAGCCGTTCACTTAACGAAGGTTTCTCCGGTGGTGAGAAAAAACGTAACGAAATTCTTCAAATGCTTATCTTGGAACCAGAAGTCATCATACTAGATGAAATTGACTCTGGTCTTGATATTGATGCGCTTAGACAAGTCTCAGAAGGTATTAACAAGATGAAAGATGGTAAACGTACTTTCTTGGTCATTACACACTATTCAAGAATCCTTGACTATATTGAACCCGACTATATCCATGTACTTAAAGACGGAAAAGTCATCAAAACTGCAGGGTCAGAGCTTGTACCATACTTGGAAGAGCATGGATATGACGGCATAAAGGAGGACTAATGAACCTCAATACACTTAAAAACAAAAATTTAGCAGAAGTTACAAAGCTTTTAAACAGTAAAGATAGAGAAGCTTTGGTTGAACGTTTTGTTGCACTAGGACTACCTAGTAAAAAGTCTGAAGAGTATCACTACTTTAACGTAGAGAAACTACTTGATAAAGAATACAAAACTCTGAACTATATGCCTAAAACACTTGAAGTATCAGAAAGAATAGAGATAGTCGATGGTGTCGTTGTCGCTGCACCAAAAGGAATGCGTGTCTACTCTGAAGCATGTAAGCAGATAGATATGGATCATTTTGATCCACTTTATTACTTAGGACACCTACTTTCACCACAGACAATTAAGATAGAACTAGATGGTGACACACATGTTGAGATAGAGCATAAATACACACAAAGTGATGCACTTATCAACTACCGTATTGTTCTATATAATCAAGCCAATCGCCACTCTACAGTGTATGAAAATTTTATCAATGAAAAGATAGAAAATACTTTAGTCATGTATGGTTTTGATATGCACATCGCGCAAGACTCTACCTTGAGACTGGTTAAGCTTCATAGTATGCAAAAATGTGGTTACTCACTCATTGCATCACATAAAATAAACGTGGCTAAAAATGCAAATGCGCTTTATAAAAGTTTTGACTTAGGTTCTGACCAAGCACTACAACTACTTAAAGTAGAACTAGATGAATATGCACATGTTGATGCAGGACACCTTCTTTACCTTAATGATGACTCTAAACGTGGTACCGTTTCACAGATAGTACACCGTGGGGAACACTCAACTTCAAAACAAGAAGCAAAAAATATTTTAGATGGTGCTGCTAGAGGTATATTTGATGCGCTCATACGTGTTGAACATTCTGCTAAGTTTACTAAAGCAGAACAAAACTCTAAATCTATCTTGCTTCATGATGATGCCTATATGGCATCCAAACCACAGCTTGAGATTTACATCGATGAGCTAGAAGCAAGTCATGGTTCAACCACAGGACAACTCGATAAAAAACAACTGTTTTACCTACAAAGCCGTGGTATTACCTATGTGGAAGCTAGAAAAATGCTCGTCATTGCCTTTGCCAATACGCTCATAGAGCAAGTCAAAGATGCAAGACATCAAGAACGCATTAAAAATGCCTTCGAAGAAATATTTTATGCAGGACAGAAAGGATAAGTTATGAGTATAGAAAAAACAATAGCACGATATAAAGAAGATTTTGATCTTTTTGATGATCCTAATGATAAATTAGAATATATTTTTGATCTAGGAAAAAAGCATACAACCTTACCTGAAGAAGAAAAAAATGAAGCGACTTTTGTACAAGGATGTGCCTCAGCTGCATGGCTTGTAGGTGAATGTAAAGACGGTAAACTCATCTTACGTGGTGAAGGTACTTCTGAGATGGCAAAGGGGATGATTACCCTTCTTATGGAGATTTTTAGTAATAGACCCCCTGAAGAAATACTCAACTTTAACCCAGAAAACTTACAAGACATGGGTATAGTAGAGCTCCTCTCTCCTGTACGTCAACAAAGTTTACAAGCCTTTTTAACAATGGTTTATGGCTATGCTCAAAAGTGTAAAGAAGAAGGAGCATAAAATGTCTGACAAAAATATCAATGACAAAATGGCAGATGAACGTCAAAAGTTTATAGATAACCAACCCACAGATGAAGAAATGGGTGAACTCATTATAGGACATTTAAAAGAGATTTATGATCCTGAACTTCCTGTAAACATCTATGATTTAGGTCTCATCTATAACATCGACGTCGAAACAGATGAAGTAAGCATGATGAAAAAAGCCAAAATTACTATGACACTTACTTCTGCTACCTGTTCTTTTTCTCAAGTCATCATTGACCTTGTTAAAAGTATAGCAGCACGTCAAGAAGGACTTGAAGAAATAGATGTCGAAATAGTCTTCGACCCACCATGGGGACAAGACAGCATGACAGACGATGCTAAACTAGCGATGGGCTTACTCTAAGTTCAAATTCAAGAGAAACACATCAGCGTTTCTCTTTGATGTCTGGAAAATGACATATCATCTCTTCATACGTCTTATACTTTTTTAAAGTTTCTACCACTACATCCATAGGTTCAGCCAAATTTTCAAGTAAATCAAACTCATTTTCATTTAATGAAAAGGCTAACTGTTCATGTGGTGGTGTAAACTGTGCATGAACCCCCTCTTTGTTTCCACGTACATCTACCCTATACCATCCTTGTTTTTTAAGGTATATCCAATTTAGTCCATGCAAACAATAGATGTCTGGTTTGTACTCAGAACAGCTCAAACGCTGATAGCAAAACCCTGTAGGTATACCATTAACTCGTAAGAGTGCTGCGAGTAGATGAGCTTTTGCATAGCACCAGCCTGTTTGGTGTTTAAGGACATCAGAGGCTTTGTAGGTAGTAATGTTCTCTTTATAGTCACCAGAATGGCGTATGTTATCACGTACCCATTCATAACATTTTTTTGCAATCTCTTCATCATTACTTATGCCAAGTGAGAGTTTTTTTGCTAAATTTTGAATGTGTCTATCATGATAGTCTATAATATTTGTGGCTTTAAGGTATGTATTCATTGTACTAGTTTAACATAATTTTGCGTCATATTATAATGCATTGACTCGCCTACACTGCCCCCTGTTCTATCATCGAGTCTGCTACTTTTCTAAAGCCTGCTATGTTCGCACCAGTAACTAAGTCACCTTCACAGCCAAACTCTACAGAAGTATCAAAAGCTGTTTTAAAGATGTTAGCCATGATGCCTTGGAGTTTTGCATCTACCTCTAGAAAAGTCCATTGTGACATGCTGGCATTTTGACTCATCTCAAGTTGTGAGGTAGCCACACCACCAGCGTTGGCTGCTTTTCCTGGAGAAAACATCATTTTATTTTCTTTTATGTATTCAAGTGCTTCAGGTGTAGTAGGCATATTTGCACCTTCATTGACCAAAATACAGCCATTTTTATGTAGTGCCTTAGCATCAACGAGTGTCAATTCATTTTGTGTAGCACTTGGAAAAGCCACATCACAGGCTAAATGCCAAACAGCATGTCCCCCCTCTGGGTACTTACTTACAGTTATATACTCACACTCACAATCTCCACGTGCATACTCTTCAAGTGAACCATGGTGTATCTCTTTTATAGCTTTTAGTACTTTTATGTTGATGCCATTTTTATGGTATATCGTCCCCTTAGAGTCAGAACAGCTGATAGGAATAGCCCCTAAATCATAGAGTTTTTCTATAGTGTAGATGGCAACATTTCCAGAACCTGAAACTGTACAACGTTTACCTTTTAAACTTTTGTCATATTTGTTTAAAAAGTTTTCGGCAAAGTAAACTGATCCATACCCTGTTGCTTCTTTACGTGCTTTGGAGCCTCCCCAGTTTAAGCCTTTACCTGTAAGTATACCGTCAAACTCACCTGTGAGTTTCTTGTACTGTCCAAACATATACCCTATCTCTCTAGCCCCTACCCCTATGTCACCAGCAGGTACGTCTTTGTGTTTACCTATATGCTTATAGAGTTCAGACATAAATGCCTGACAAAATCGCATGATTTCATTGTCACTTTTTTCTTTTGGATCAAAGTTTGAACCACCTTTTGCTCCACCTATTTGCAAGCCCGTTAAAGAGTTTTTAAATATCTGTTCAAACCCTAAGAACTTCATGATTCCTAGATTGACAGAAGGGTGAAAACGTAAACCACCTTTATAGGGTCCTATGGCTGAGTTAAACTGTACTCTGTAGCCAAAGTTTGTTTGTATTTTTCCATTATCGTCTATCCATGTCACACGAAAGATGATGCTTCTCTCAGGAATAACAATACGTTCTAGTATATTATACTCATCATAACGGCTGTCTTCATTTAAAAGTGGTACAAGAGACATAAGTACTTCTTCAGTTGCCTGATAAAATTCATCTTGACCTGGACTCATTTCTTTTAGATCAGTTAAAATATTTTCAATATACGCTCTACTTGGCATGTTTTTTCCTATTTTCAGTATTGATAATTAATTGTATCTTAAAACTATTTACTTGTCTATTAAGTATCTATACCCGATTCAAAGCGACGCATCTTCTTGCCATCATCTGTGTACATACTGATACCTTTAAACGTATACTCCTCACCTAACCCTGAAGCGTGTCTCAGTTTATAGAATGAAGGACGACTACGCTTTTTACATAGTGTTAGCATCTTTTCTATGTGTTCTTGTGTTGGGAGGAGTTCGTTACCTTGAGTATCTATAAAGACGAGTTTTTTTAGTAGGTTTAGGGTCTGTTGTTCGTTTGGCATCTATGCTACTTTATGTATCCTAAAATTATTTACCTTTTTCATATCGTCAAGTAATTTCACAAGTGACACACCAACTGCATAGGCTAAGTTCATAGGTACAGCATTTCCTATTTGCTTGTATTGGTTTGTCATGGAGCCTTCAAATTTCCATGAGTCAGGGAAAGTTTGTATACGTGCATATTCACGCACAGTAAAGGGACGCGTTTCATCTGGGTGGCAACGCTCTGTCTGTTTTTGGGCAGGAGAGCATGTAAGTGTAAGAGAGGGCTCATCCCATGCTATGCGTCTGGCAATGCCTGTTTTTCCCCCACCTAGATAAAAACTCTTCATCATATACTCTTTTTGTAACTCTAGAGGTAAATCTCGCCAGTACCCACCAGGAGGAACAAGCTCTAAAACCTTTTTCTTTTTTTCTGGATATGCTTGCCCCTCGGACAAAGGCACATCACTATCAAAAAGCTCTCCTTTGCGTAGAGCATCTTGTAGATTATATATCTTACTGCTAGGTTTAGGCCATTTAAACGTCACATCTCTTGCATACTCTTTTTTAATTCCCACTATAAAGATACGCTCTCTTTTTTGGGGTACGTTATAGTGTATGCCTTTTAATACGGTTGGTTCTAATACCTCGTAGCCCATAGACTCAAACACTTCTACCATCGTGGCAAGTGTACGTCCACCATCATGACTTTTGAGACCTTTTACATTTTCAGCTAAAAATACTTTAGGTTCAGACTCTTTTAATGCACGGGCAAATTCATAAAAAAGCGTTCCACGTGTATCTTCCATCCCTCTTTTTTTACCTGCATACGAAAATGCCTGACAAGGAAAACCACCTGTGAGTATGTCTACACCTTTATATGGTGTAAAATCTATCGTTGCTACATCACCATGGTTGACATTCCATTGTGGACGATTTTTCTTTAAAGTCTGTGTTGCATAACGGTCAAAATCATTGAGTAACAAATGCTCAATACCCGCCTTCTCCATCCCCAGAGCCATACCACCTGCCCCTGCAAAGAGTTCTATACTTGTATAGGTAGTAGCATTGTTTAACAATAGTTCTATCTGTTGTTGTGTTTCACTCACATGCTACTCCTATTTAATTTGAGTTATTATACTGAAGTCCTAGTAAGAGTTAGAATAATATTGCAAATTGACATACTTTTTATCATTTCCTAAAAAGTATAATTAAAGAAAGATAAAAAAATAGTTGTTATTTTGACAAATAAACAAAAATTGGTTAAAATGACAACTAAATGATAGTAGGAGCAAATATGAAAACAGCCCATGAAGAGTTTGAAGCCATGTTGTCTGTAAAAAATATAAGTAAAAAATATTTTGCTCACTTTGCCAAAATACCTTACTATACCGTAGCAGGTTGGAAGAAGTCTGGTAAAGTGCCTAACTATGCAATGGTGATTCTGCAGAATATTGCCATGCCAAAAACAGTCACCGCCCAACAACTCATAGATGCTGGCTTACCTAGAGCCATATTTTGGAACAACAACCTCTCAAAAGTTGTACCCAACGACATCTTTATCGTCTCTACCCTACAAAGAGCGTATAATGATTTCATCATAGATACATTTGTAGATTTTTTTGGAGAAGATGCAGTGCTCGCTGCACTCATGCGACATCGAGATAAGCTTTCAGATAGACTTATAGATACTGTGACAAGACACATCACTACCGAAAAAGCTGTTGCATGATAAACCAACAAACACAAACGCTTTTAGATGCATTTACTAAAATACCTCTCTTATCTGAGCATAAAGCCATACTCATAGGTGGTACAGCCCTTGCATACCATCTGTCTCATCGTGAAAGTTTTGACTTAGATATCTGTTTTCCTTTTGTAGACACATTACCTGAGCTTGACTTTTTAGATGCATTTTCCGAAGTCATACCCTTGGCATTTGACCAAGCTATTATAGATACAGCCATAAACGATGGTGGAGACATTAACCAGTACATGAAACGTTATATCATCGATGGTGTCAAAGTTGATTTTGTTATCAACCCCTCAAGTAATATTTATGAACGAGAAATACTTAGAAATGATACTAAACACACATTGGGTCACCTACGTATTGCATCTTTAAGCACTATTTTTACACTCAAATCGCTACTACTTCTAGATAGAAATAAGATTAGAGACCTCTATGATGTAGTCTATCTCATGAAAGAGTGTGGCTTTACGGGTAAACATTTTATTGATACCATTATAGAGTATCGCATTACCTACTTACCTAAACAAATTTTGCAACTTATAGAGGCAAAAAAAGAAGATACTTTTGATATTGAAGGTATAGAGAAGCCTAAAATGAGTACCGTAGAGTATCAAGCATTAAAAGCATTTTTAATAAATGATATTATTAAATATATAAAATGAACTCCACCATGCAAACCCTACCCATCACCCACGTCATACCAGAAGTAAAAGAGAAACTCCAAAACCACAACAGACTCATACTCCAAGCACCCCCAGGGGCAGGTAAAACCACTGCACTACCACTAGCCCTGCTCGATGAGCCATGGTTAGAGGGCAAGACCATCATTATGCTAGAGCCTAGACGGCTTGCGGTGCGTATGTCTGCCCTGCGAATGGCAGAGATGTTGGGCGAAAAGGTAGGCGAACGTGTGGGCTACCAGATAAAAATGGACTCTAGTCACTCCAAGCAGACCAAAATCCTCATCGTCACCGAGGGGATACTCACGCGTAAGCTACAAGCGGATCCTAGTTTGGAAGATGTGGCACTCATCATCTTCGATGAATACCATGAGCGTTCCATCCATGCTGACCTCTCTTTGGCTTTAAGTCTTGAGTCTCAGTCTGTGTTGCGTGAGGATTTAAAACTGCTCATTATGTCTGCTACGCTCAACACCACGGCACTGTCCAATATGTTAGATGCTCCACTTGTCACCTCTGAAGGTAGAGCCTATCCTGTAGAGCGTCACTACCTAGACCCAAGCACCCCACAGCCCACAGCAAAAGCACTACCTAGCTACATCGCCAAGCGTATATGTAAATGCTTAGCAGATGAAGAAGGAAACATACTCGTCTTTCTAGCAGGCGTGCGGCAGATAAAAGAGGTAGAAAAGTATCTATATGAAGCCAAACTCAAAGACGTCACCATCGCCACCCTCTATGGCAACCTAAACAAAGACACCCAAGACAGAGCTATAAAAGCCCCACCAAAAGGCACACGAAAAGTAGTACTCAGTACCAACATCGCCCAAACCTCCCTCACCATAGAGGGTATCAAGATCGTGATAGACT